>Ga0335073_10000671_pt1 | contig 44604 bp, 37 predicted proteins | sample Lox_Sample_22_FD_207093 | JGI IMG/M metagenome (GOLD analysis project Ga0335073, IMG submission 207093) | Soil microbial communities from Loxahatchee National Wildlife Refuge, Florida, United States - Lox_Sample_2.2 | ecosystem: Environmental > Terrestrial > Soil > Wetlands | place: USA...
GAATGGTTAGCGGGCCAGAGTCCGCCACCCGCATGCGGTGAGCGCGTATATCAGGACAGACGATCGGACACGGCCGCAGCTAGCTCAATCAAGATTGGCGCGTGATCGGAGGGCTCCTCCTCGGCTTTCCTTCCACATTCGTCGCTGATCATCTGCGGCCCGCGGCGAAGCTGGCTGGTGTTGTGATCGCAGATGGGGAACGTTTCGGGCTCCACAATCTCCGCCATTCACTCTCGAACTGGCCGGTGAACAAGCGGAAAGAGAACCCGAAAACTGTGCAGGGAATCCTGTGGCACGGAAGGATCCAGACGACGCTGGATCTCTACTCACAGTCGGATCTCGAGGAGATGCAGAAGGCACAGGGAGCCTTTCTCGGCGAAATGGGATTCGCCACGGGAATGGTGCAGTAATTGTGGGTTAAATTGTGGGTTGGCGGTGTGCGATTTTGTCATGCCATTGAGTCCTAAAAGATCTTTGGAATCAATGGCGGGGACGACGGGGCTCGAACCCGCGACCTCTGCCGTGACAGGGCACAACCCTTATGTTTATCAATGACTTACAACGGATGCGCTCCGAGCGGTGTATTTAGGCCCGCTGAGGAGGGAACTGCTTTGTCTTGGTTCTGCGTGGTATTGCACTCTGCAACACAATACTCAAGGCCGCCGGAAGCATAACCTGAAAAACCCGGATTTCTCAACCTTTTTTAGCGCTTCATTGCTTTACCAGTCACGCGGCAGCGAGCACGCTGCTGCGCAGTGTCCGGAATACGCCGGGTGTACTGGCCGCGGGACCGAGCCGCCCTCGGGATACTTTGGCGTTAACCACGAGTCCGGTGTGGACACGCACAGGACGTGCACAGCGACGCAAGTGTCTTGGACCGGTGAGTGTCGCCGGAATACTTCGGTGCCGTGGGGACGATTGCTGCGTGGAGAAAGCGATGCGCCGGTTGCGGCGGGTGCGAAGGCGCAGTGTGTGTTGAGTAACAAGGCCTTCTCGCCATCGTCGGTAACCGACCTTACTCCCTTTCCGCCGTAGCGCATAAAGGTTCAGAGATTCGCTTCGTGCGGAAGGAGGTATTCGATGGTCTGATTCGCGTGCGACCTTCGATTTACATGGGCGTCTTGACGATTCTTGCGGCGGAAGTCCGGATGTCTCGACTGGCCATTCAATTGGTCAGCGATTAGCCCAATCGATCAGCACTATGAGGGTTGCTGCCGGGCCAGAAAGCACTTGCGGCAATAGACGGGTTGATTCCGGACAGGCTTGAATGGAACAATCGTTGCGGCTCCGCATTCGGTGCAAAGAACTTCGGTTTCGCGCGGAGTTGACTGCTTGCCGGTCCTTGCCGCCTTGCATTTCTTGCAACGCTTTGGGACGTGAACAAACCCCTTGACGTGGAAAAACTCCTGCTCTCCTGCCGAGAACAGAAAGCTCTCTCCGCAGTCGATGCACTTCAACTTCCGATCGCTAAATTCCATCGTTGAATTCCGTGCCCAATATTCCCCGATTCGGCTCCATGTAAATGTGATCTGGATCACTCGCGCCAAGGGATGAACAAGGAACGAACGGAAGAAGGACGAGCACTTGTAACGGTGTAGGAGCGATGCGGGGTTGCGAAGCTGAACCGTACAGAGCTCCCATTAGTGCAACTATTGCGTGATCTACGTCACATTCGGTGAACAAGGAGGATGGGACGATGTTGGAGAAGTGAGGGCCCAAGTATGAGCACTGCCGCGATCCTTCTCATTCAAAAGCTACGTGAAATCAAGAACTCCCTCGGGAAACAAAGCCTGGCAGCAATTCATTGCATGCTGACCGAAGCCGAGGAGTTCGCCGTTCGTGTTCAGCGCGAGAGTCCGGAACAACTTCGGAGAGACTGCCGCTTGCCTACGGCGCCAACTCAGTGACGTGTGCAACGCACCCGAGGTGCGTCCGCAAATCGGCTGAAGTATTTGGGACGCCAGCTAAATTTTGGAGGGGATCGGGACAATGGCTGACCGGAATCAGTCGCCGAAAGGGATCCTTCAAAAACTGTGGGCCTACTTTGCGGAGGATGTCCCAGCAGAAATTGCCCGCTGTGAGTTTGATTGCCCACAACGCGAATGTCGTCAAGGCGAATGGGCAGCATGTGAAAAAAGGCGATCCGCCGAAATTGCCTTGACCGCGTTGGAGAGAGATCGATCCAACTTTCGACGTGATCCGCGGCCACTCCACTGAAGCGGTTCCGGGCGAATCGGTTGGATGTCGAACTTATGAAAAAGGATCAGGCAGTGAAGGCTTGACGCGCCGAATGAATCTCAGCAGCGAGCATCCTCAAAGCGGCAATATAAGTACTTGGTCTTCGGTGGATGAGATTGCCGAAATCCTCCTTGCTTACGAAGCCGATGACTGCTCCCCGACGTCCAACGACTGTGAGCGAGTATGGCTGGTGGCTCACAATGGCGGGCACACCGAGAACTGTTCCCGGATACACCTGAAACTCCACTGCTGGCCGACCCTGCTCATTCAAGATGAAGGCGAGCGCATCCCCGGCTCTTAGCAGGTACACTCCCATCGGCCAATCTCCCTGACAGAACAACGTGCGTTCTTCATCGCATTGAAGATGCTGTGAAAGTGGTTCGAGAGCTCTGAACAGTTCCCGATAGATGGGAAATGCCGAAAGGCCGGCAGGTTGGAAAGTGGATTGTCTATCGAGCATATTCGGTCCTTTTTTGCTGGCCTGGGAGCAGCTGAGGGATGTGTGCGATTTCACCCTAGGCAGAATCCTGTCGCTGTGATTCCGATCGCCGGACCTAGTGACCACGAGCACATTGGATGCGGTGTGACCTCCCGTTTGGCAGTCTCAAGCCAGCAAGAGAAACCCGTCGACTTCTGTCTAGAATGACTTAGAGTCCTGACACAGAACAACACCGGCTGCTGCGATTCGAGGTCTCCTTTTGAGTTGGATGAGAGGGGCGGCATGAACGATTGGGATGCAACGAGGATATGCGCTCGTGCAAGCGCACGGGGCGGCAGAGTTCGTCTCCGTCTAGCCGGAATGGTGACAACAAATAGACGGGGATGGGCGGGGCTTTGTGCAAGCGTATGCCAGTTGGTGGTTGCATTCGGATGTGGGAACAGTGTGGCGGCTGCGCCACCAAGTCAACTGGTTTTAACACCAACTTCGCTTTTGATTCCACAGCAGGAACCGCAGCTGAACTGGAATAACGTTGGATGGTCACTGCACTACGAAGTAGAGCACGATGGTGATCGGCCCTATCTGATGTACCGCAATCATCACGAGAGGCACCGCACAAGTGTGGCATTTCCAGCAGGCACCTCCATGACGCTGATCGACGTAAGAACTGCACACGGGGTGCAGACCTACATGCATGCGACGCGCTACAGCCATTTTTTGTTGAATTACGGCAAAGTCGTGTGGTCGAGGCTTTTTGTGGTGCGAGGCGACAAAGCGGCCCTGCTGATGGATACCTCGACCAGGGGCATTTTGCAGAACCAGGGGCGGATGCCGATGCCGGGTGTGCACATTGATCCCTCGGGCGATCTGTATGCGCTGGCCGAACGAGACGATCAATGTGATCCGCGACGGGTACGTGATCGCGACGACCGATGTGACCAGATTGCCTTTGCACGACGCGGGTGGTCTACCGCGCATGCTGTTCATGAGCCGTGTTGGCGACCGGCAGATTCTCTGCGTACTGAAACCAATGCAGTTCATCAACCACGTTGCGAACGACCGGGATTGCGACGCAAAGTTTGTCGTTGCCCGTCCCTAGGGGTGAACTGAGCCCGGTTACGAAGCAAGAAACGGGTTCCTTTTGGCAAACCGACTCCACGGCCTCAGCACCTCCGGCAGATGGTCAGTCTGAAATGGGACTAATCTTTCTGCTTTTCCAACCGCTCACTCATCGTCTCTAGTTGCTTCAGCGCATAACTGTAGTCATCTGCAATTCGCGTTCTTTCCGCGGAGCTTGAGGGTCGTCACCCTCAGGCCCTGATGGAATCTGCGCTTGTCTGCCTTGAACAGGTCATCGGCCTCTGAGGGCCCAGCCCCCTGGCAGGGTTTAGACAAGCCGGTCTCCCCGTTGTGCCATCACTGAATCATCTTTGCAGTCCCGGTGAACTTGATAACTGTGTGTTTATGCTGCGCGGCGATACGGTTCATCGTGAGCCAGCAGAGCCCAGATGATCCGCGCATTCTTGTTGGCCACGGCAACGCAGGCCTTGCTGGTACCAAGCTTGCGTTGCTTCTCGGCTATCCATTGGCTTCTGCTATCGGTCTTGTGTGGGGAGCGGTAGACCACTGATCGGGCGCCGTGGATCAGCAACATGCGGAGGTATAGATCGCCGCGTTTGGTGATCCCGGCCAGTCGCTGCTTCTCTCCGCTGGAGTGCTGTCGGGGGACCAGTCCTACCCAGGCGGCGAACTGCCGTCCGTTGTGGAACGATCTGCCATCGGCGATGGCTGCGATGACAGCAGTGGCAACGACCGGGCCGACGCCTTCAACCGCTGCAAGCCTGCGGCATGTGTCGCTTTGCTGGAAGATCCGTTCCAGATGCTTCTCCATCGCTGTGATCCGCTCTTCCAGAGCACATAGTTCCTCATAGAGAGAAGCGAACAGTTGTCGGCCAAATCCGGTGAGTAGAGAGCTGTCCTCCTCGATGAGCGCCGGGAGAGCTCGCCGCAACTGGCTCAGATGAATCGGTATCACGATGCCGTACTCAGCCAGCAAACCGCGGATCTGATTGCTGAGCTGAGTGCGGCATGCGATCATCCGGCTGCGTACGCGGTGTAGTGCCTGAAGGTCCTGCTCGATCGACTTCGCCGGAACAAAGCGCATGCTGGGCCGGCTCACGGCTTCGCAGATCGCTTCTGCATCGTTGGCATCGTTCTTCTGGGACTTCAGAAAGGGCTTTACGAAATGCGGCGAGATCAGGCGCACGCTGTGCCCATGCGCGGTTAGCACCCGTGCCCAGTAGTGCGCTCCCTGCGTTGCCTCAATCCCAACCACGCAGGGCTTCAGCTGGGCGAAGTACTCTCTCATCTGTCCACGGCGCAGCCTCTTGTGCAGCACTGCGCGCCCCTGCCCGTCTGCCCCATGAATCTGAAAGACACTCTTCGCGATGTCCAGCCCGATCACGCTGACTTCTCTGGCCATGAACCACCTCCTGCCCGACGGTAGCAAATACTGCTTGCCGGGCCGGGTCCATACCATCAGGTCAGCGCTTTCAATATCGCCTCCAGCAACTGGAAACTCTGATCGCAAAATCGCCGAATTATCGATTCTTCTTCTGTGCAGTCCGGGAAGATAAGAGGCGTCTTTTTTACGCTGTAAGTTACTGATTTATCGCGGCCTTGAGTGAAAAGCTGCTCTATTCCGCGCCGCAAGAAACGAAAAGGCAGTAATTCGTTAATAAATACGCTTTGAGTTTTGCCTGTTCACTCAAAATCGCTGGTGCTACACTCCTGTATCAGTTCCCCCGTTTGTCAAATCTCTTGTTGGTCTGAGGATGCAACCTCGGAGCAACCGGGCCCTAGCTCTTATGTTGAGCATCGAGTGGATTTCCGCCTCTAGTCATCCAATGCTCGGCTCCTACGACTACCCTCTCGTAGCCCTCTCGATATCTATCTCCATCCTTGCAGCCTATGCCTCCTTCGACCTAGCGGGACGAGTATCAAAATCTGCCGGTGGATTGCAACTCGCGTGGCTCTCCGGTGGCGCACTCGCCATGGGTTCTGGGATCTGGTCGATGCATTACATCGGGATGGAGGCCTTTCGTCTTCCTGTGCCGGTCTCCTACGATTGGTCGACAGTTGTCGTGTCACTCCTCGCGGCAATCTTGAGCTCGGGAATCGCCCTGTTCATCGTGAAGGAGCGAACACTGCGCACCGTCGACACAATAGCCGGAAGTTTGATCATGGGGGGCGGAATTGCGGCCATGCACTATATCGGAATGGGAGGAATGCGGATCTCGGCCAAGGCTCACCTCAACCTCATTCTCGTATCTACTTCAATTCTTCTCGCCGTGATCATTTCCTTCCTTGCGCTCCGACTCGACTTTGCATTTAAAAACGACGCGTCCATCTGGGGACTAAAGAAGATCGCTGCGGCGGTGGTAATGGGCGGAGCGATCTCATCCATGCATTACGTCGGCATGGCCGCTGAAGGCTTTTCGCCGGATAAAGTACCGAACGGTCTCGATCGCCAGGTGAGCGTATCCTCGCTTGGATTCGCATCGCTGAGCGTAGCCACCTTTGTAATTCTTGCTATCGCCATTGTCGCAGCTGTGAGTGAAAGGCGGTTCGCATTCCAGGCTCAACGTCTGGAAGAGAGCAGAGAGCTGCTTCAGGCAATTTTCGACAGTATGAGCGACGCTGTTGTGGTAGTCGATCGCGAGCGCAACATCGTGCAGGCAAACCAGCGAGCGGTCAACTTACTCGATCTTTCCAACAGAAGGCTCGCGGTTGAAGAGGTGATCTCACGGTTTGAGACATTTTTTCCAGACGGCAGACAACTTCGGCCCGAAGAACTACCGAGCGCCCGCGCATTTCGCGGAGAGTTCCTCAAGAACTGCACGTTGCGCATCGACAGCAAAGCAACAGGCAAGAAAGTCCTTGTAGAAATCAGCTCCAGTCCAATTAGGAATGCCGAGGGAGACGTAATGCAGGCGATGATCAGCTATCGAGACATCACCGCTCAAGCGCAGATGGATGAAACGCGATCCAGGCTCGCAGCGATTGTAGAGTCGTCCGAAGATGCAATCATTGGAAAGGGCATAGACGGAATCGTAACGAGCTGGAACCAAGCCGCGGAAAGACTCTTTGGCTATAAGCAACAGGAGATCATCGGACAATCCATCCGAAAGTTGCTTCCAGCAGACCTCCAAGAAGAAGAGGATGTGATCCTTCGCCGGATTCAATCTGGGGAGATGCTCGAACATTTTGAAACGACTCGTCGCAGAAAGGACGGCCACCTCGTCGACGTTTCTCTGACAATATCTCCGATCAAGGATAATACCGGACATATTATCGGCGCTTCAAAGATCGCAAGAGACATCACGCGAAACAAACAGATTGAGAAGCGGATCCGCCAGAGCGAGAAAATGGAGGCAATCGGTCAGTTGACCGGAGGCATTGCCCACGATTTCAACAACCTGCTCGGTGTCATCGTTGGAAATCTCGAGTTGCTGGAGCGCACGCTCACCGAGGAAGCAGGGCCGTTCAAGCGAGTTCAAACCGCCAAGAAAGCTGCCCTGCGAGGAGCCGACCTTACTCGCCGCCTGCTGGCCTTCTCGCGCAAAGAGGAGCTCGCTCCGCGTCCGACGCATTTGCAGGAGACCATCAACAATGTTGTTGAAATGGCCGCGCGCACCATTGGCCCGGAGATCCGCATCAGTGTAAACTGCAGCGATTCTGTCCCTGCAATTCTCGTCGATCCTTCGAGGCTCGAAAATGCACTTCTCAACATTGTGTTGAACGCGCGAGATGCGATGCCCAAGGGTGGATTGTTGACATTCAATACGCGCCTTGTCCGCGTCGACGAAAGTTATCCCGCAGTTCAATCCGAGGAGATGGATCCGGGAACCTATGCCTGCGTCTCGGTTACCGACAATGGCCAAGGTATGTCGAAGGCCATACTGGATCGCGCGTTTGAGCCATTTTTCACCACCAAGCAGCGAGGCAAAGGCACGGGACTGGGTCTCGCAATGGTGTATGGGTTCGCGCGTCAATCCGGAGGCATTGCCCGAATTTACAGTGAACCGGACCATGGCACCAATGTTTCACTCTTCTTCCCTATGCCGCCCGAATCTGAACTAACCCAAGTAGACACGAGTCCCCGAGCCCACCCCGTAATGCTGGCAGGAAAGGTGATGGTCGTGGATGATGAGCCGGATCTTCTCGAAGTCGCCATCGCTTTTCTCCAAGAGATGGGATACTGCTCAGTCCTCCACGCATCCGATGGTCCGAGCGCGCTGGACGTGCTTGCGCGCGAAGGGGATATCGATCTCCTTATCACCGATGTCATAATGCCTGGTTCAATGAATGGCGTCGAACTTGCATCTCATGCCCGGAAAGTGAGCTCGGCAACGAAGGTTGTATTCTCTTCGGGATTTCCAGCCGATGCTCTGAGCGAGAGAACCGGAGAAGCTGTCGATGGACCGTTACTGCACAAGCCATTCCAGCGCGAGGAGTTTCGCGATGTAATTCACAAAGTCATGGAGGGAGATGTAGGCGCCTGAAAGGTTGGCACCGCAGTGTCCTAATTCGACACTCGATCGCTTACAGGAGCAGAATGAAACCAATTCCTAAAGTCCTCGTCATCGACGATGATTTAGACTTCGGTGAGCTCATTGTAGCCGCTGCAACGGCGATAGGTATTTCGTGTAACGCTGCATCCAATGCCAAGGATTTCTTCGATGCATTGCGTTTTGAGCCAACACTCATTCTGCTCGATCTCGTCATGCCCGGGACGGATGGAATTGAGCTTCTCCGTAGACTAGCGGAAGAAGGATGCCGCGCCCGAATCATTTTGATGAGTGGTGTCGGGATGCAAATCATCGAAGCTGCGGAAAGGCTAGCTGAATCGCTTGGGCTCGTCATCGGGGGATCCCTCCAAAAGCCGTTTCCTCTCTCCGAGCTTGAGGGACTCCTCCGCTCGCAGTCACTAGGACTGGAACTGCACGCATCGACGCCGCTCGAACAGAATCCTTCGATTAATGATGATGACCTTCGCAAAGCAGTTGAGAACAACGACTTCATCCTGCACTATCAGCCTCAAATAGATATCGAAACGGGCGCCGTGAGCGGGCTCGAAGCTCTTGTGCGCTGGATACATCCCAGGTTAGGTTTAGTGTTTCCAGACCACTTCATTCCTCGACTGGAATCTCTCGGATTAATCAATCGGCTGAGCTGGTTCGTGATGGCGAAAGGGTTCAGTGAACTTCCTCACTTCCATAACGGGCGAAAGAAGAATCTGACACTGTCTGTGAACATTCCTGCATCTGCACTCCGAGAGCTCGATTTTCCTGACCGTACGATTTCATTGGCCAGCAAATGTGGAATCCCCTCGAAATCGATCGTCATTGAAATAACGGAGAGTGGAATCATTGGAGAACTATCTCGTACGCTCGACGTTCTCACGCGGTTGCGAGTGAAGGGCATTCATCTGTCAATCGATGACTTTGGCACCGGATATTCAATGCTGCAACAGTTGCACCTGGTCCCTGCGTCGGAATTGAAAATCGACAAGAGCTTCGTTCGAAGCGTCCATCTTAAGCGCGTCAAGCAAGTCATGGTGCGAAAGACCATTGAGATTGGGCATGAAATAGGAATGAGAGTCGTAGCCGAAGGAGTTGAGACCCAAGAAGAGCTGGGATATCTGCGGGCCAATGGTTGCGATGCTGTTCAGGGGTTTCTCTACTGTCCACCACTTCCCATACCAGATCTTCAACGGTGGCTCTTAGAGTTCGGCTCCAGAGCTCAAGCTTGAACTCCGATCCGCTCAGAAGGAGTCATCCCCAAGATCCTTGGAACACACCTTCATCGTGATACATAAGACGTCTGAACGTCTCGATTTCTTCATCGAGAGAACGAGACAATGCATTCGTGCATTCCGGGGCGCACGTTGTTTCGAATGACCTAGCTACAGATCTGGACACCCCGCCAACGGACGTCGCCGACAATTCTCACCTGCGCCACGTCCAAGAACGAACCCTGTTACGAGAGTGTATAAGCAGTACCCAAAAAGTGATATCAGTCACAGCCGCTCAAATGAGGCTGGCTCATCCTGCCAATAAAGCAATACGAATATTCAAAAAATATCTTAGGGCAGTTGGGACCCCAGCCCACGGGCCTTAAACAAATATCTCGAATCTTAAGGTGGCGCTGGTGTTCCCGACTGCAGTCTATTACTCGAAGTGTGTCAATTCGCATAACCTATGCCCTGAAACAGCAACGAAGTTTCAGTTATCAGGGCTTATCCTCCATTTTCTTTCCCTCCTCTGTGCACTACTGGTCTCGTGCATCGCTCTTTCTGGCTGCGGCGGCCTCGTTGACAATCCCGCAGCTGCAACCGGACCCTCGTCTTCACAGGTCGAAGGCCTATCGTGCAGCAGTGCTTCGATGTCAGGTGCCGGTTCCGATAGCTGCACTGTTCAATTGAACACGGCGGCACCTTCAGGGGGCACAAACGTGACGCTCGCCAGCAGTAGTGCCTCCGTGAGCGTTCCAGCCTCCGTAAACATCTCCGCGGGCTCAACCAGCGCAACATTCACAGCAATCGCGGCGGCCGTTCTGGCCACTCAAACTGCGACGCTCAGCGCCTCTGAAGGCAGCAGCACTCAGACCTTTGCTCTCACGCTAAGCGCCTCTTCTGCCTCGCTCGCACCGAGCGCAACCTCGATTAGTTTCGGAGATGTCACAGTCGGCCAGACCGCGACCGCTACGGTCACGTTTACTTCAGCTGAAACGGGTCCTGTCACAATCTCGAATATTGATGTGACCGGTTCAGGATTTTCGGTGAGCGGGCTTACAGTCCCGCTCACGTTGAACTTGAGTCAAACGGCCACCGCAACTGTCGCATTCGAGCCGAGCCAAGCGGGCAGCTTCACCGGGTCTCTGACGATCATCAGCAACTCTTCAGCAGGCACTCTCACAGTGCCTCTGACTGGGACAGGTTCCAGCACTGCGACTTTAGCGAAGATCTCCTGCACATATGCGTCCGTCACGGGAACCGAGGCCGATGCTTGCACGGCGGCCTTGTCCGGCGCGGCGCCGGCCGGAGGTCTTGTCGTCGGTCTTGCGAGCAATAACCCGTCCGTCGTCGTGCCTTCGTCGGTTACAGTTGCCGCCGGCGCTGCCGTCGCTAGCTTCACGGCCAATATCGCAGCCGTCTCCACATCGCAGGCTGCGACTTTGACCGCATCTGCTGGAAGTGTGATGCAGACATTCTCATTGCAGCTAAATACTGGAACACCGACCCTTGCCGTCAGTACGTCGACAGTCAACTTTGGTACGATCACCGTTGGGAAAACTGCCACGCAATCGATCACTCTGACTTCGACCGGAACTGGGCCCGTCACCGTATCTGGGCTCTCCGTGACGGGATCCTTGTTCTTCACCTCAGGCATTACACTACCCCTGACCTTGAATGCCGGCCAGACTGCTTCTCTCACTCTTGGCTTCAACTCCCAGAATGGGGGTCCCTTTACGGGCGTTCTGACGATCGCGAGTAATTCGTCTACAGGCAACCTGGCGGTAAATATGAGCGCCGCCGAAGTTGGCGTCCTGGCCTCGGTTACGTGCAACTCTTCGTCCATGTCTGGAGCAGGAACGGACTCCTGCTCTGCCAACTTGAATGGGGAGGCTCCCGCAGGAGGCTATGCGGTGTCACTCTCCAGCAACAGCTCCTTGGTGACCGTTCCATCGATAGTAACCGTTGCAGCTGGAGCAACGAGCGTACCTTTCAACGCCACAGCTGCAGCAACCACTTCGTCGCAAACGGCGACGATAACGGCCAGCGCAGGCGGAGTCTCAAATTCATTTTCCCTAGTACTGACTCCGACTGCGATTGGGAATCTTGCCGCCAACGCAAACAAAGTTTCGTTCGGAACCGTCATGGTTGGACAACCGGCAACGCAATCCCTCACTCTCACCGCCTCAGGTGGATCGGTCCAAGTCACGTCGGCCGTGGTCGCTGGGACAGGTTTTTCTGTACCCGGTCCAGCGTTTCCTCTAACCATTTCCTCGGGTCAATCAGTGACTTTGAGCGTCGAGTTCGCGCCCAGCGCGTCGGGCAGCGTGAGCGGCCAATTGACGATCCAGAGCAATGCGGCAAACGGAACAATCGTAGTGCCTTTAAGCGCTACAGGGGACGTCTACAAAGTGCAGTTGAACTGGAACGCACCAAGCAACTCTGATCCGGTTGCGGGATACTTCGTATTTCGTGCCATCAACGGAGGTTCGACATTCCAACAGCTAAACGCCACTCCGACGACCGCAACCAGCTACCTCGATTCAACAATTGTCGATGGCCAGAATTACATGTACTACGTCGTCAGTGTAGACAGCGCAGGGAGCCAAAGCACTCCTTCAAATACAACGACCATCGATATTCCCTGAATCAGCCCCCGTTCAAAGCATAAGGCCTGGACAAATGTCTGACGCGACTTTCGGTCTCACGGACCATTCGATGTGGTTTTTGACAGCTTTTTGCACTCAACTGGCATCGCTGTTTTTTGCGAATACCCTGATCTCCACCACGCTTGCTACGTTTTGTTGGAAACGCTATGCTCCTTCTAAAGCTCAATGCTGTCTGGAGGAAACCGATGATCATGGGCGCACATGTCGTTCTTTACACGAAGAATGCAGATGCCGACCGAGAATTCTTCCGCGACGTCTTCGGGTTTCGTTCAGTTGACGCGGGCCATGGCTGGCTCATATTCGCTCTCCCACCCAGCGAGACTGCTTTTCATCCAGCCGAGCACAACGACGTACACGAGTTGTACTTGCTTTGCGATGATCTGCAAATGGAAGTCAATTGGCTGCAGGCGCGAGGGATCCAATGTTCGGCGATCAAAGACGAGCAATGGGGATTGATCACGCGACTCACTCTTCCGAGCGGCTGCGAATTGGGACTCTACCAACCCCGTCATCCGACAGCCTTCGCCGCCTCATGATCCGTCCGGATTAGCCAGACCCATCACGCTCAAGATCAACAAGTGCAGCAGCGAATGGTGATTGATCGGAATACAGCGAACTCACCTAGATCTATTCCGATCCGTGCGGAAGAGTATTTTGCCAGTCACTTAACCGATCCATGCGTGGTTTCCCGCTGTCGTGTCAGTTTGCTATGACAGGCTAGCTTGAGCAATCTATGGTCTATCTGCCGGATCTGAGTATGCAGAGCTTTGAGGTGAGGTATGACGGCAGCCTTCACGGCTAGTGCTGTGTTCGGATCTTCCAGGTTCTTTCCGAGCCTTATCTCCTCAACACGACAAATCGACAGTTGGGCCCGGAGCGTTTGGATCAAGAGCCAACGACGATCCTTGTCTAGATGTTCATCCCTCATAAAAGCCCTTCCCTATGGAATATTCGTGTTTGGGCTGTCGTTTCCTCGGATCGACACGCTAAAATGCAACGCCTTCAGACTCGATTTTCTCGCGATGGGCTTGCTGCAGATTGCTTTGGCGAATACCGCGCTCCTATTCTCTCCTTCTTGAGTCAACAGCCATTCACGGCAACAGTGAATCGCTGCATTTCCTTCAGGTGCTTTCTCGGTGAGAAGCCCCAGATCCCCTATATAGAAGACCGCAGTAATTATCCGCATAGCATTCTCACCATTGCTCTGAGGTCATTGCCGATGCGTTTGCAATTTCCGCTATTGATTGAACGGCTATCGGAGTGACTAAGTTGCCCAACTTGCGGTTATATATAGCTTTAATGACGGTCTCAGGCACAAAATACTGCCGATACGCGCCCGACACGAATTTGCGAATCTTCTTGCCGGCCTCTCCATCCAACTCGATCGCCTTCAGCACCTGTGAATCGGTCAAGCCCAATTCCCACAGCAGCAAGTCCCAGGCTGCGGGTTTTAGCGGCGCTAGTTTGAAATAGCCCAGGTTGTGACCTGTAGACGCCAAGGAAAATTCCGCGTTTTCATCGTTCTGCTGCTGCCCCATCCATCACCTCTCAAATTGGATTCTTGAGGATAACCTGATTCTCTGAGGTGATCTCGGTCACACGGCGTTCCTTCGTTTGATTACTGCAGTGCTCCAGTCATTTTCTCTTCCCCTGACCTTGCTCAGACAATTGCAGCCGCGCCCGACTGGGCTTGGCGGCGGAGCCAGTCGTCTACTCAACACGTTGTACTGCATCATCTGCAATGCATTGCCGCAGCGAAGGATCTCCTGATCGACTCTCACTCCACGAAGCGCCCATTTGTCATTGAGATATACCGGACCATCACCATAGGGCTAAGAGCAGGCCGAATCTAATGAAAAGACTTGCCAAACTCTCCTGCTGCACAGATGCTCCTAGCAGCTTCCTTCGCACCGTCGAGCGTATCGAAGCCGTTCACAAGCTCGGTGGTCGGTTGAAGCGTCAATGCGCCTGTCGAGTTCTTCAAAGTTCCGGTCACTGCGAATACCATAAAATGCGGTGACAACTGATCGTCCCAATGCTCGACGTAAGCGCACTGTCGGGGTCCATTGAAAAGCGCGATGCGCTCGGGCAGGCCGCTCGCGGGGTTCTGCACCGTTCTCCACTCGAATCCACCGCTCCCACACTCTGGTTTTTGTTGTCGACCGGCGACCGTCCGAACTGAACTAAAACTGTGAAATGGCCAACGGCTTCGAGAAGCCACGATAGTCAGCATGGGTGGTGGAACGAGAACAAGGAAATATAGCAAACGCCTTTTCATTGCCGCTCCGATCACCAGACCAGCCTTGCCTTCGGTCCGCACTCAGGACAATACGGCGAAACGGCCGCCTTGATAACCATCGATGGTTACCTCGAATTCGAGGATTGAGCTTCGAGTGTAACCTGTGCTCCGCGCTCTGTTAGCGTACTGAACATCACTACGCGCATCTCCGGGTAGCCGAGCGGATGCCTTGAGGACAGGTACGACGTCGCGTTTTCTGCGCCTCGAGTGATGGCCATCACACATGTTGGCGATTCGGCGCGGAAGCTACGGTGGATAAAAACTCTCTAACTTGCAGCACTAGCACGGCTTCCGTCGCATGAATCGTATTCGCTCGGCGTGCCCCTGAAACCCCATTCCAGTTCCAATGCTGGAAGGAAACAAGGCCTCTGCCGATGGAGTGGCAGTTAACTATGGAACAGGCCCTCACATTCAGGCAGAGCATCTCATCGTCGAGATACCTACGAGCCAAACCCGCACGTCTGGCCATTGTGCCGATCTCTCTTGGGCTTGCACTTGCACTTTCCCTGGCCTCGCATGGGGTCATGCCCTTTGCCACCGAGTATTTCTTCTTGGCGGCAGTCGTTGCGAGCGCCTGGATCGGCGGACGCGCGTGCGGCCTCCTTGCAGCTGCCTTGGCCCCTTTCCTACTCGACTACTTCTTTTGCTCGCCTCTGTACACGCTTGGAATCAGTAACGAGGCTCGACCGTTCATCGTGCCTTTTTTGCTAAGTGCGGTCGCCGGAGCATGGGTCAGTTCCGTACGTCGCGATGCAACAACGGCAAAAAGACTTCTTCATCAGAATGAAGAGAAATTCAGCCGTATTCTTACGAACCTTCCCGATATCGCATGGACAGTTGACGAACGCGGAAGAGTCGTCTATATCGGACCGAGGATTCACGAACTCACCGGGTATACAAAACAAGAGATCTGCGCAAACGGGCTCACGTTGCTACTCGAGCGTGTGCACCCCGATGATTCGGCTAGGCTTCAACAATCAATGGACGATCTATTTAGCGGCCGTTCCTCGTTTCATATCGAGTTTCGATTTCAACGGAAAGATGGCCAGTGGATCTGGGTGCTTAATCGAGCAGCGAACTCGTACAAACAGGACGGCGTCGCATTCGCTGACGGCGTGATCTGTGACATTTCTCCCCGCAAGCGCGATGAACTTGAATTACAAGCAAAAACAGCGCTTCTGGAGGCTCAGATCAATTCCACGATCGATGGGATTCTCGTGGTCAACGAATCCGGCAAGCGCATCCTCCAGAATCAGCGCTTTATTGACATTTGTGAAATTCCGGCGCGCTTTGTGTCCGACCTCGATGATCGTCCGCTCCTCAACTATGTTGCACAGCTCGTCAAGAACCCAACGGAGTTCTTGACCCGAGTCGAACACCTCTATAGCCATCCTGAGCAAACGAGTCGAGATGAGATAGAGCTGACAAACGGAAAGGTGCTCGACCGGTATTCTGCTCCAGTAACCGATCAAAAGGGGAGGTATTTTGGTAGAATCTGGACCTTTCACGACGTCACCGAGCGCCGCCGGAATGAAGAGACCTTGCGCCGGTTGTCACTAGCAGTGGAGCAGTCTCCCATCTCCATTCTTATCACCGACCCCAAAGGCAATATTTCTTACGTCAACCGCAAGTTCTCTGAGTGCACAGGTTATGAAGTTGAGGAGGTCGTCAATAGGAACCCTCGCTTCCTCAACTCGGGCTATTCATCACGCGAGATGTATGAAGGCCTGTGGAACACAATTACGCAGGGCCAGATCTGGCGTGGAGAGTTGCGAAATAAGAAAAAGAATGGTGACTTTTTCTGGGAGTCGGTTACGATCACGCCCATCGTCAATGCCGGTGGCGTCATTACGAATTACGTCGCTATGAAAGAAGACATTACAGAACGGCGGTTTATGGAGGCTCAACTCCGGCAAGCTCAGAAGCTTGAAGCGATAGGGCAGCTCGCCGCGGGCATCGCACACGAGATCAATACCCCGACACAGTTCGTGACCGATAATCTGGTCTTCCTTCGGGATTCCTGGCGCGCCGCGTCCCAGATCATCGAACGCTATCGCCAGGCAATTCATTCCCAAGAAAGTGCCATTCCCCTGGAACTCACTGCCACGCTGGAAGCACTCGAAAAGGAGTGCGAGCTTGAATTCATTACCGTGGAAGTTCCGCGCGCGATTGAACAGGGGCTTGACGGCGCGAAACGTGTCGCAACGATTGTTCGCGCGATGAAAGAGTTCTCCCATCCGGATTCCGACGAAAAGGTGGAGGTCGATTTAAACAAAGCCGTCGCCTCAACCATCACGGTTGCGCGGAATGAGTGGAAGTATGTTGCACAAATGGAAACGTCGTTTGACGAGCTCCTTCCCACAGTCGTTTGTTATCCCGGCGAAATCAATCAGGTCATTTTGAATTTGATTGTGAACGCCGCGCACGCGATCAAGGCGAAAACAAGGGAAGGTACAAAAGGCCGACTTTCCATCTCGACCAGAGCGCGGGGACAGTTCGCGGAGGTGACCGTATCGGACGATGGAATAGGCATTCCAGAAGCCATCCATACCAGGATCTTCGAACCCTTCTTCACAACCAAGGACGTGGGTAAGGGAACCGGGCAAGGTCTTGCGATGGCATACAGCGTGATTGTGAAGAAACACCAAGGGAAGATCTGGTTTGAATCTGAGCAAGGAAAGGGCACAACGTTTTTCATCCACATCCCATTTGAAGGCTTCCGCCAGGAGAAAGAGCCTGTCTCATGAAGCGCCTTCTCTTTGTTGATGACGATCCGTTCGTGCTCGATGGACTGCGCCGAGTTCTTCATGGCATGCGGGGCGAATGGGAAATGAAATTCGTCGACAACGCAGCCCAAGCCCTGCAAGAACTGGACCGGAGCACCTATGACGCGATCGTGAGCGACATGCGCATGCCCACGATGGACGGCGCACAACTCCTGGAAGAAGTCGAGTCGCGACATAGTGACATAGTTCGTATCATTCTCTCCGGTCAGTGCGACAAAGAAGCCATCTTGCGCTCACTTGTTCCCACACATCAGCTTCTTTCAAAGCCCTGCGATGTCGAAGAGTTAAAGATGCGTCTCAGCCTCGCATTCGCAATGCGCGACGCTGTCTCAAGCAAGTCGCTGAAAAGCATCATCGGCAATCTTCGGTCAGTTCCCAGCCTTCCCCATATGTATAACGAGCTTTCTCTAGCCTTACGCTCCGAAGACAGCTCGCTCGCGACCATCGAAAACATCATTAAGCGCGATGTCGCGATGACAACAAAAACTCTCCAACTGGCAAATTCTGCGTTCATCGGCACTCATGGGGAGGTCTCGAGCGTGCAGCGCGCTGTCTCCCTAATCGGCACCGACGCAATTCGAACCCTAGCTCTTTCGGTTCACGTCTTTTCCCAATTCGGCGACAATCCCGTGGTCATGCGGTTTCTGCCGGCACTTTGGGAGCATAGCGTCAAGGTCGCCACTCTCGCGCGCCGGATCGCTCTTGCTGAAGGACAACCAAGAGCGATGGTCGAACAGTGTTTCACAGCAGGATTGCTTCACGACCTCGGGAAAGTTGTCTTCCTGGCAACAATGTGGGAAGAGTACTCCAGGATTCTTGAAGGATGCGACAACTCTCCCGCGTGCGCCATAAGCCAGGAAGTTGAGATGCTTGGGTGTACGCACGCGCAGGTCGGGGCATATCTGATGAGCGTCTGGGGACTGCCGGCCTCGCTGGTACATGCGGTCGCCTTGCATCATTGCCCCGCGGATGATCTACAGAACCGCTTTTCGCCGTTAACCGCGGTTCACTGCGCCGATGGCATCGCGAATGGAGAAGATGCGTCTGCATTGATCCGCGACGGCGAATTGGACCGTGCTTATCTCACTCGCCTCGGCTTGACGGAAGAAGAAGCACACTGGCGCAATTTGTTCGATCAAAGCACAGCGGCACTGGATAAAGGAGAGCGTCGTGTCCAACAAGATTCTGTTTGTCGATGATGAACCCGCGGTCCTGGATGGGTACCGAAGAATCCTTCACAAGGACTTCGAGATAGAGACGTCGACAAGCGGCGAGGACGCCCTCTCGCTCGTCTCAAATCAAGGACCTTTTGCGGTGATAGTCTCGGACATGCGCATGCCCGCCATGAATGGCGTGCAGTTCTTGTCCAAAGTTTCATCCCTCGCCAACGACACGGTCAGGGTTGTCCTCACGGGTTACGCCGACTTTCAGAGCGCGATGGCGGCAGTTAATGAAGGAAAACTGTTTCGATTTCTCACAAAGCCATGTGAGGGAGAAGTGCTGAAACAGTGCCTTGTTGCAGCTCTGGAGCAATATCGACTCATCACAGCCGAAAAAGACCTCCTCGAGAAAACGCTCGTCGGTTCCATCGAGGTCCTTACCGATGTGCTAAGCCTGGCGAGTCCCGTTGCTTTCAGCCGCGCAAAGCGGTTGCGGCGTTATGTCAAAGCGATGAACGAGAAACTGAATTTGCCCTTCATCTGGAAGATCGAGATGGCTGCACTTTTATCGCAACTCGGCTGCATCACACTGACTCCAGAAATTATCGAAAAGGCGCATCTTGGCGAGCACCTGAATGCCGATCAGCGCGCTGCATTTGAGAAGCATCCTCAAATCGCTCGCGATCTGCTATTGAAGATCCCACGCCTCCAGGACATCGCCTGGATCATTGCCCAGGAACGCCGTCCCATTGGCACATACGATTCGGAGGCCACCGACGATCTTAAACTCGCTTCGGAGGTTCTGCGAGTCGCCATTGCGTTCGACGACTTCATAGCGCAACGCACCGGAGACATGGAAGCCCATGAGCGACTCAGATTCAACCCACACATTCCCCCGCGCGTGCTGCGAAGCTTATCCCATCTGCACCCTAGCCGGGATCAAGGAGATGTCCGATTTGTGAAGATCTCGGACCTCGCCGTGGGCATGGTGTTGCAGGAAGAAGTGCGAACCGATTCGGGGATTCTGGTTGTCGTTCGCGGCCAGGAGATCACCTATCCTCTTGTCGCGCGTTTAACCAACTTTTACCGTCAGAACTCGATCCCCGGGAAGTTTCTGGTCTCACTTCCCGTCTAGGTTCCTGAACTCGAAGAATTGGTAGGTTTTCGTCAACGGCCCAGCGGTTCGAAGCTGCTTTCGTCGTGCCATGTCATCGTTTCGAAACCATCGGGATCGGCGTTCCTCTTCCAGATTTCACCTACCCGCTCATTACGGCTTGCGTTATTAAACTCACCTTGACGGAGTGAACCGTCCACGCTGCAAATCACACCCCGCTCCGATCGGCGTGGGCTTGAATGTCATGATTTTCCGTGTGGTCAAGGTCAGGGTCCAGCTTTCGCAGGGCCTGACTTAGGACGATCATCTTCGACTGCAATTCCGCGCGGAAGATTAGTGCATCGACCCTTCGCTGAGCAGATGTGCCTACGCAAAGAATCTCTCTTGCCAGCAACGACGCTTCGTCCTCGCAGAATGCCAGTCGATCTCTCAAGGCTCGAATCATCAGAGCCTGACTCACTCGCTCCACATGAACCACCGGATACTTTTACGCTAGATCCCTATTCTCCGGCCACCACGGATTCCAAACAGTGACTTAAATCACACCCGAAAGGGCTTCTCAGCCGCACACCATTGGGACAAGGCGCCCTCGGGCAGCAGGAATGTCAAGGTCTAGAGACTCTTAAAAACGGTCCCTCATATTCCGGTTGACGGCCTCAACTCTAGGAGTTTCCTGAGGATATGCGCTCTCTCGATGGAAATCTCTCTCCGTCGGTTAACCACGTCGATGCGAACGTCTGGGGGCACTTTTTGGTTTTGAAGCTTCCGCATCAGCTTTGCTTCTTCTGTATCGCAGAGCGTCAAACGCTTCTCAAGGAACTGAATAACGAAACCTTGAAATGTTCCTCCGGCAAATCTGTCATCCATCAGTCGCATGATTGCTATCCAGCCTCTTCATCCAGTTCGATTGACCATTCAAGGTTGGCATTGGATGAGCGCGATAAGAGTGATGGGGATCACGTCGCGAACGGTAGATGGAAACGACAGTCACTCTTGGCCCCGGCCTCGAGGGCCTCCGCTCCATGGGCACTCGGCTCCCATCGATGACTGGCAAGGGTATGGTCCGCGTCTAGAACCATATGACTCCCATCTTGGCGCGTAGCCAAGACTGTTACCGGGATAGGACTGGCATTTCCGGGCGTCTCAAAGAGTAGCGATGGATTGCGGGGCGAAATTCCCGACACCGACGGAATTGGGTCCGTCGGGTTCCCCCTAGTGGGCGCGTTCTCTGAGATCCCACCAGAGTTCGCGAAAACATGGCGTGGCAGTCGCACAGAAGGGCTTTCCCGAGTGAGGCAAAAGGCTGTTATCCGAGGCGGCGAAAGGCACGGTGCAATGAAGCTCTTGAGGGGGCCATTCTGTGGCCTTCGACAGGCTTCATCCACCGCTCATGAGCATGCCGGAGGAAGGCGGGAACATCCACCGCCTGGAGCGGCTTTCCGATATAGTATCCTTGGATCTCGTCGCATTGATGTTCGCGAAGAAATGCCAGCTGCTCATCGTTTTCGACTCCTTCGGCGATCACCTCAAGTCGAAGGCTCCTTGCCATACTGATGATCGCTTTGGTAATCGCAGCGTCATCTGCGTCTGCAGTCAATTCCGCGATGAAGGAGCGATCGATCTTCAGCTTATCGACCCTGAATCGCTTGAGATAGTTCAGGCTCGAATACCCGGTTCCGAAATCGTCGATCGCGAGCTTCACACCCAGGGTTTTCAGGTCCCGGAGCACCGAAGACGTCATATCAGCATCAGAAAGCAACATGCTTTCAGTCAATTCCAGTTCGAGTTGTTCAGCACACAGTCCGGTTTGGTCTAGAACCGCCCTGATAAACGAAACAAGGCCCGAAGCTGAAAACTGGGCTGCCGAAACGTTGACAGCCATCGAACCCGTCAGGAGACCGGCCAGCTGCCACTGACGCGCCTGAGCGCATGCCCTTTCCAAGACCCATTCGCCTATCGGAAGGATCAGTCCGCAAGCTTCCGCGACGCCGATGAACTCGTTAGGGGGCAGAACCCCCAAAGTGGGATGACGCCACCGAATGAGTGCCTCAAACCCAGATATTCTCCCGCTTGCGAGATTCATTTGAGGCTGGTAAAGCAGGAAGAACTGGTCACGTTCCAAGGCGAGCCGCATGTCATTCTCTAGGGTCAATCGCTTCAGCGCTCGAGCCTGCATCTCCTCGGTAAAAAACTGGATTTGATTTCTGCCCTGATCCTTGGCCGCGAACATGGCTGACTCTGCATTGGCAATCAAGGCTCCGGTAGTCTCTGCGTGCTGCGGAAACAAGCTGATGCCAATGCTGCAACTGAGGTTCACGATGCGTCCCTGGACCTTAAGTGTCCGAGAAACTTCTTGCAGAAGGAGCTGGGCGGTAAGTGACACCGACTCAGCGCCTTTTACATTGCCAAGCCCGATAATGAATTCATCACCACCGATCCGACCCACACAGTTCTCACCGGGCAGGCTGATCCGCAATCTTCCAGCAATCTCTTTCAGAAGCAGATCTCCAAATCCGTGGCCTAGCGAATCGTTGTAGATTTTGAAACGGTCGATGTCCAGAAAAACGACCGCAACACTCTCGCGATTCAAGAGTGCTCTTATGAGTGAGGCTCCAATCTGTTGCGACATCAAAAAGCGATTAGGAAGTCCCGTCAGGGCGTCGTAATAAGCCAGATTCTCAATGCGGGCTTCAGCCACCTTGCGATCGGTGATGTCTCGGTGGTACCAGATTCGCCCGCGGTATTGTCCTTTGGAGTCGAACAGTGGTGCCGAGTAGCGATCAAAGACCTTTCCGTCCTTCAGTCGGATCTCATCCCTTGCCTTCTCGCGACTGCGTACGAGGGTGTCAATTTTTTCGAAGAACGCTTGCGGATCATCTAGTTTGCGCCTGACAAATTCGCGGAGAACCGCATCGTCTCTCAAACGCAAAACCTCGGTCGGTATCCCAAACTGTTGCGCAAATTGACTGTTAACCAGAACAATATGGTCGGAATCGTCGACGGTAATAATGCCATCTAGAGTGGTCTCTGTCTGACCTTCCAAGAGCGCGTTCTTGAAAAGCAAGACATCCTCAGCCTGACGGCGCTCCGTGATATCAATGTGCTCGACCAATACCCTAACGAGCCGGTCGATTCGGAATCGAGTGGCTCGTCCCATGAACCACCGCTTCTTCGCCGGCGAATGGCATGGATACTCCGCGCAGAACTGCTCGCGGTCCTTGTGAAGAACGGCTCGAATCCCTTCGGCAAATGCTGCCGCTTCCTCTGAATCTTCGCCCACTGCATGGTCGCACACGGCGAGATAGTTAGTCCCCTCATCCGAGCCACGATGGCGATTGGAGTGAGCCTCGTCAGCTTTCAGCATCCCATTAGCAGCGGAGAACTCATGCCATGCGCGATTTACAGCAATGATCGTCCCATTTTCGTCGAGGACGCAGATGTTAGACGGCAGAGCATCAATCGTCGAGCGTGCGAATTCTAGCGAGCGAATGATATCCTGCTCGCGCTCTCGTCGCTCACTCACGTCATGCTTGATCGCAATATAGTGGATGATCGCGCGGTTCGAGTCGTGAACCGGGATGATACGCATCTCGTCCTGATAGAGCGTCCCGTCTTTCCGGCGGTTCGTCATTTCTCCGTGCCATTCTTGTCCCGAACGAATCGTCGTCCATAGATCGGCATAAAAGGAGGCCGGGTGTTTTCCTGACTTATGTATGTGAGCGTTCTTGCCGATGGCTTCTTCAGCAGAGTAACCGGTCAGATCGGTATATGCAGAATTGACGTATTGGATCGTACCGGCGGGGTCGGTGATGACAATGCATTCGGTCGCCTGCTCGATCGCGGCGGCGAGCAACCGTGTATTCGGCAACATGTCTGCCGCACCCATGTTATATATATCGGCTTTCCTTCTAGTCCAATTCAGCAAGCTGCGAAGCGAGAAGCGGGAAAATCAAAACGCTAGTTTACCCCCAGTTCCGGCTAACTGTGTGATTCGCATCACAATGCAGACACGGTCATGGGGGCGTCGCTCAATGAGCTGCGTGATCTACATCATATTCGGCGAATGCGATGAGTGGGACGATGTTGAAGAAGGATTGAGAAAACAAGTCTTGTTTGCGTTTGGTGCGATGTGAATGCGGCTAGCCGATCTTCAGAACATCGCACGGCATGTGAGAACGCGGTCGAAGGGACACATGCATGAAGCTTTACGGAATTATAGGAGCCGGCGGATTCGGGAGGGAGGTCATGCCGCTCGCGGTCCATTGGTTACCGATTTGGCATGGTAAAGAGCATGATGCCGAACTGGTTTTTGTCGTAGAAGATAAGTTTTTCAAATCGCCGGAAATGATTAACAGCCATCGTGTCATGAGTATGACCGATTTTCTTTCCGTAGCGGCATCGGAGCGTCGATACAGCATTGCGATCGGTGACTCCATGGTGCGTCAACGGATTGCTAATAGCATCCCTCCGGATGTAGCTACACCTTTCTCGATTTTTTGCTCCCAATCATCTATCTTTGACGGGAAACGTCGTCGACGAGGGGGCCATTTTATGCAGCTATTCACACATCACATCCAACGCGAGGATAGGCCGTTTTTTTCACGGCGACATCTATTCGTATGTTGCGCATGATTGCATCATCGGCGATTTCGTGACTTTTGCTCCAGGAGTAATGTGCAATGGCCGAGTTGTCATAGAAGACCATGCCTATATCGGCACCGGTGCAGTAATCAGGGATGGGAGCGAAAGGCCGATTGTCATCGGGCGCGGCGCTATCGTCGGCATGGGCGCAGTCGTCACGAAGAGCGTCCCGCCGGGAACAACCGTCGTCGGCAATCCGGCAAAACCGCTCGCGATTCACGCCTGAGAACTCTGCTTTCACCGATCATAAAGATCGATTCGAAGCTCCGTCAGCCACAGCGAATGGCGGATCTGGCCAGAAACGCTAGGTTGTTCATCGTATCCTCGGGTGGCAGATCTCCTGGCAACCAGCTCTTTGCAACGTCGGTAACATCTGCTGCTGCGCCATGAATTGTGCCGGCGGACATCTAAACTGTTGGTTTAATAACAATCGGCTACGCCTTGTGATAACAAACAGTCCAGTTCGACTTACTTTGCGTGGCCCGACAGGTACTTTGAGGTATCCGTACCACATTCCGTTCTTCTTTGAAACCTGCCTCGCCAATCGAAGAAAACTCTCGCCTTCGATTTCGCCTTCGATCAACTGATGACCTGCCTGAGTGCCATGAGGGCATTAATCAACTCAACGGATGCCATCACAAAATCGCTCCCGGAGCCGAGCACAATATCGTCGTACACCGACTCTCCGGCGTTTGCTCTGCGGAGAACAGACGTTGCGGCGGTGTGGAAGCGAATATGTTGCTGAATGACATCCGCATATTCCTGATGCTCCGCGAAAGGTCTGCCTTCTCCGTAGAGCCACTTCCCTAACTCACATCCGTTATCCGCTGCAATCTCTCTAGGGAGCAATGAGCGATCGGCTCTACGAAGATAGTTCGATAGCCGGTCCTTCCACTCAACATGTGCCAAGATCGCGTCGTCAATCTTCATGCCATTTCCTTAGACTACGTTCCTTACGATAGTGCCATTGAATTGAGCAAAGTGATGTGCGGTAAATCACTTGCGGCGGAGATTTAGTCAGAGCCCAGGCCAAAGCTAACAGGGTCAGGAGACTCACACCCGTGAAAGGAAGGAGCGAAAGCGCGAAGGTTTGCCCCAGAACAGCCTGCGGTCCTCTAAATCTACTCGAGTGGATTCCCTCCCCTGCTGAGCAATTGTTTTGCGTTCGCGCTCCTTCCTCGCCGACCGCATTCGGCCAACCAGAGATCAGGAGAGGTGACCCGGATCATGGAGGAGTGTCTGGGCGGTGGGTGGACCGAATAGTCGGCCTTGAAGGGTGCGAGCGGACGTTGCCATCATGTAAACTCCCGACGGCAACGGACGGTTTGAGCCGCCGAAATTCCACTCGCCTTCAAAGCGGGGCACAAAACGCACGCACACCGCAGAATACGGTCCTCATCGTTACTGTGACAAACGTGAGTGCGGTTTCCCAATTGCCACCTACACATTCAAAGTCAGGGGGGCTTAGTCATTCGGGGAAATCTGAGATTCTGAACTATCGTCCTGTGCTGCACGAATCCGATGCGATTGCCGTTCGCTACTTCCCCAGCGACTCAACCGTCAATCATCCGGCGAACAGGGAATTTGCTTCCTGAAGCATTCATACTGCGTTTCACCTCAGGGGGAGTCATAGCGTTGGCGGCCTTGGTCCCAATCGCTGGTTGGTACAGCATGAAGACTAGCCAAAGGCGGTTCTTGGGCAAAGAGTAAAACTCGGTCCATTGTTGCTATTTGAAGGACACGCAATTTCTCCCATTGCTCTTTGCGCAATAAAGAGCTGAGTCGGCATCGGCCACCAATTGCTGCGCGCCTGAACCTGAAATGTATTCAGCGACCCCAAAGCTGCAGGTTACAGTTATATTTCGTTGGTCAATAGGAACGGCACTTGCCTGAATACTTTGCCGGAGAGTCTCGGCTCGCTCGGCTGCGGTAGCTGGAGAACAGCGTGGAAGCAGCACGAGGAACTCTTCGCCACCGTAACGGCCGATCGCCTCAAATCTTCTGAGCCCCTGACGCAGGTGATCACTGACAGCGCGAAGCACAGTATCTCCAGCCGGGTGACCGAATGTGTCGTTGACGTTCTTAAAGTGATCGAGATCGGCCATCAAGACGCAGAGCGGAGCGTGCTCCTTTTGGCAGCGCATGATTTCACTGTCCAGCATTTCCATGATGACTCGACGATTCCAAAAACCTGTTAAACTGTCGCGCATCGCCTGGTCTCGCAGAAGGAGCTTCGCCGACTCAGCCTCATTCAGGGCCTGCCTCAACTCGGCGGTCCGCTGGGCGACAATCTCCTCGAGGCCTCTCGCTTTCCGCACGAAGTGCTGAACCCGCGACACGTAAAGAAGCCATGCTGCAAGGAGCAAAGCTAAAACAGAGATGCTGCGAAACCACGAAGTCTGGTAATAGTGAGGGAGAATCCTAAATTCTTTGGCTACCGCTTTATCGCTGCCACGTCCGTTGTTATTGGACGCCAGGACCTCGAAGCGGTAGCTCCCCGGAGCCAGGTTCGTGTAGGTGGCACTGCGCCTGACCCCGGCATCGATCCAATTGTGATCGACTCCAATCAGACGATACTGAACTTGCATTCGGTCGGGCGCAACAAAACTAGGAATGGCGAAGGAAACTTCTACGCGGCCGTTGCCCGGTCCGAGTTTAATGGGATTCCTTAAGGGCGGCACCTGCTTGCCATCGAAGGTGATATTTTCGATCTGCGCCACAGGCAGGACATTGTTGACCAGGATGTTGCGTGGATCGATCATGGCAAGCCCAGCGGTCGTCGCGAACCAGAGCTTTCCTGACTTGTCTTTGATGACTGCAGGTTGGGCCGATGAAGTGCATTCCACAGAACGAAGCCCGTCTGCGTATCCGTAGCTATCGCTTCGAAGCTTCGCGAGTCGCCCCGCTGCATAATCATCGAAATCTTTTAGAGGGATGCGCGAGATGCCTCGCTGGCCGGCCAGCCATAGATAGCCCACATCGTCTTCTATAACTGCCCCCACGTTGTTGTCAGCTAACCCTTGATCTGTCGAATAGTGGGTGATTCTGCCGTTTTTCCATCGGTTCAGGCCTGCCAGTGCAGTTCCCGACCATACCGTTCCCTGCGCATCGGCATACACCGATGTGAGAAATGTGCTAGAAAGCCCGTCTTGTGCTGCGTAGGTTCGAAAGATGCCGTTCTTGAATTGGACGAGTCCCTGGAGGTATGAGGCAATCCAGAGAGAACCATCCGGCGCAACCGACAATCCCTTCACGCGCCCCTCGAGAAAGAGAGGCTCTAGATGGCGGTCACGGAATCGGAATAGTCCATCCGGCATATCAAACCCGAGCCAAATGTTTCCGGCATGATCTTCGGCGAGGGCCGGAAGCTCGGGAGTCAGTGGGCCTTCAAGTCGGATTGTGGAGACATGGTTATCGTTCAGCACAGAGACGCTGCCCGATCCAGAACCCACCCAGATACTGCCGTCATCCTGCTGGAGGAGCCCGAGTGTCGTCTGATCGGGCAATCCGTCTTTCCGTGAGAAAACGCGTACGTTCTTGCCCTGAAGGTGATCCAGCCCCTCCCCGCGGGTTCCCACCCAAAGACTTCCGTCGATTGCCTGCATGACGCTCGTGACGGAATTTGACGAAAGCCCTTCGGGTTTGCCGATATTTGTGAATCGACCGTCCCGCAACATGGAAAGTCCGGTGTCTTCCCAGCCTACCCACAGATTCGATTCACGGTCTTCAAGGATCCAATCCGGGCTGCTGCCAGGCAGGCCCCTGCGCTCGGAAAAGAGTTCGAAACTTCGATTGCGCATGCGGGCCAGGCCAGTGTCCTGAAATGCGATCCATAGATTGCCGTTGCGATCTTCTCGAAGGCAATTGACGCGGACCCCTTTTGTAACGCGGCCATTCCACCACGTCGTGATCTTTCCCATACGCCAGCGACCAACTTGACCATCCCTCGTTCCAACCCAGATTGTGCCGTTGTTCCCGATGGCTAGCGCCTCGGCGGGTGGTCCGGGAATGCCGTCCCACAAGGAATATGTCGCGAAATGCCCGTTCCGAAAACTCACCAGCCCCTTTCCGGTTGCAACCCACAACGTGCCATCGGCTCCTTCTGCCAGCGCGCCAATGCTGTTCGATGGCAATCCGTCGGAGGTTGTGTAATTGCGAAGTACATTGCCCTGGAGGTGGCGAAGCCCGCGATCGCTGCTAAACCATACGCTGCCGTCCCGCGCTGCACAAAGGTCATATATGTCGATTCGTGTTTCCGGCGTATTCCTGAAGCTGTCAAATTTGCCATCGCGGTATCGCACCAGTCCGCTTCTGGTACCGATCCAAAGGCTGCCATCAGGGCCTGCGGCGAGGCTACGCACAAATCTGTCACCAAGGTTCGGCGCATTTTTTTCATCGAATGTAAGAAAAGTCCTGCCGTCGAATCGGACAAGGCCCTCCTCCGTGGCCAGCCAGAGAAAGCCGTCGGTGGTTTGCTCGACACCCATGACTGTTTTCTGGGCCAAACCATTTTGAAGGCTCCAGGAAGAGAGCACGTATTGGGTTAGTTCTTTGGAGGGATCGAGCGCAAAGACTGGTTCAGGCAAGAGGACGCGGATAAGAATCACAATTCCGAGTATCGGAACGAGACAGATCCGCGTAGACACAGAAGCCCCCCACCACGCGATACATCGGGCAAATGATTCTGACGCTCTAGCGATACAGTGACCATTGTAACTTGAACGTCCAAGGAAGCTGATCGTTTGCATTGACGATTCTTCTCATCTGATCCTTCTTTCAGTGTGCATCGTTGCGCCGCAATTCTGCGGCGCGAGGTGTCGCTTGCCCCAACAGATTCTTGCAATCGTCGCATCCACTTCGTGCCGCACCCCGCTCCGATGTATGAAGTTTAGGCTGCAACCGTGGATGCGATTCTTAACACTTTTGCGTGATCCCGTTCACTGCATAGAAAATCGGTACCGGACGCATAGTAGACCGAGGTACGATTCAACGATGGAAATGCTGAATTTCTTCACGCGCCAACTGAGGCGGACCTATAGCTCCATCTGCTGACATGCTTTGAAACCGTGGCAACTCTCTATCTGCCGACAACATCTGACTTGTCGACCTAGCCAAGCGATCAGAACCATCTCGGCCTGAAGCGACGCTGCGCCTCGTGCGCTGCTCGCCTCTCCGAAGCACTTTGCTTCGACCGTACTTAGGCCCTACTGATAAGCGAAGCTACATAGGGGTAGCGATTCATTCTGTGCTTCGTTGTGACAGAAGTCACAGCTCTGTTCGTTGCCCTCCTTAGGACCTAAACTGCTTTACTGAACCTGCCGATAAAGAAGAGAATCTACCCACTACGTCGCGATCTGCGATCGACGGGAACATGCGAGGGATTGATGAAGGGCACAATCGTTAAGTGCATGCAGGAGCTAGTCGAGAGAACATTTGGCGCTTCGAAGTGGAAGGAGTCATTAAAGCGTGCTGGAATCGAAGAGCACGCTTGGTTTAACGCGACAGCGGACGTGGCCGACTCGGATGTCATGAAGATCGTGAAGGGGATAAGCGAGGCAGCTTCACTCTCCGTCGAACAAGTTGCGGATGCCTTCGGCGAATATTGGTCTTCGCAATATGCTCCGAAACTCTATGGCGTTTTTTTTGAGCGCAAAATGCACCAAAGAGCTGATTGCGAATCTCGACCACATCCATGATGTCATGACAAAGTCCATGAAGGGCGCTGCACCTCCACATTTCATCTATGAATGGCGCGGTGATAAAGAACTTGTTATGCGATATCGCTCCCCGCGGGGGCTAGCGATTCTCATGCCTGGCCTGATCCGTGGAATTGCAAAACACTACAAGGAACACGTGACAGTAGACATGCTGAAGGACGCGGTGAGAATACAGTTTCCAAGCTGAGAGGAGATGGGGGCACGACGAGCACTTTCCGCCATTCGCGCCGCGATTGCTGAGCGGGACCGTTTCCTTCTGCGGGCGAGTCACGCCTACTTTCAACGCCAGACAATCACTGCGGAGCACCACCTTTGTGGAACGAAGGTGAGTCACATCACGCCGGCTTCCGAGTGCGCCACTTTCCGACCGCGACGCGTCCGTGAGCGGTTATCACGCTGTTATCTCCACGCAACTTGCGGTAGAGCAGCCTGGAACCAACGAGTGAGCCGGCGGATCGAAAACTGGGTTTTCGATTCGAACTTGGCTACTCGTTTCGAATCGTGTCCATCGGGTTGATTTGGGCCGCGCGGTAAGCGGGCGATAGTGCCGATCCGATCGATAGAAGAAGAGTGATTACCAATGAGGCTACGAAACTCGTCGCATCGTATGTATTCACTTGGTAGAGCTGTGATCGCAAAAGGTGCGCAACTACCAACGAGAGTGGGAGTCCGAGGCCGAAACCGATAACTGCGATCCGCATGCTCTCTCCGAAGATCATTTGAAGCACGTCCTGCCGCATCGCCCCCAAAGCCATGCGTACCCCAATTTCGTTCCGCCGGCGCTGGAGCCGATAAGTGAGCGTGCCGTAGAGGCCGGTAGCGACGAGCACGATGGCGAGCACGCCGAAAGCCGTGGCGAGACGTGCGAAAAGCATTGGGGTGGTGTAGGACTGCTCGAATTGCGCGGCCTGCGTCATTGGCCTTTGCAGGGCGAGGTTGGGATCGATCTCGTGGATCGCGCTGCGAACATCGTGCAAAAGCGAGAGTGGGGGGAGAGCGGAGTGGACTTCGAACGTAATTTGGCCGGCCATCCCCATTTGCGCAAGCGAGTCATAGACGGTTGGTCGTGCACTCTCGGCGGCGAACTTGTACTTGCTGTCGCGCACTACGCCGACGATCTCGGCGCCCTCCTCGGTATGGCCGAGCGCTCCGTTTTTCAGATAACGCTCGGCAAATGTCTGATTGACGATCGCCACAGGCTTGCTTGTCGGCGTATCGGTTGCGTTGAATTCGCGGCCTTGGATTACGGACACACCGAGGGTGCGGAAGAAGTCGGCACCCACGGCATTTTCGGAGATGTCTGCGTGTCCGCGGGAATTGCCGACAAGTAGCGTGCCGTCCAAGTGGATGGCGCCGCTGCGCAGCCATCCAGAGCCGGGACGCCACTGCGCGACAGAGACAGATTCAACGCCCGGAATGGCGCGCAGACGATCGATGATGCGGTTGTAGTAAGAGAAGCTTTGTGCGCCGCGGGCGAGGCCTTGCGGACTAACGTCGAAGATCAGGAGTTGATCGGCCTGCATGCCGAGATCGAGGTGCTCGTAGTTCAAAAGCGTTCTGACCGTGAGCCCGGCTGCGACGAGAAGGGTAAAGCACATCGCGATCTGAAAGGCGACGACGAGGTTGCCCGCGCGCACGTGTCTGCGGCTAGTGCTTGCCATCTGACTGGTGCTTCGGAGAGCTTGGTCCGGGCTGATGTGGAGCGTTTGCGAAAATGGGGTGAGTGAAAATGCGACGGCTACGAGGGATGCAACGGCGAAGGTGAACCAGAGGACGTGACGATCCGGAGCCAAGCCGGCGTCGATGCGTGCCCAGTGAGAGAGCATGCGCGTGGCCGCGATGGCGAGGAGCCAGCCTAGGCCTGCTCCGGCGAAGACGATGGCGATGCTGTCGAGGACGAGTTGCCGCAGGATGCGGATCGAACTTGCACCCATGGCGATGCGGATGGAGAATTCGCGCTGACGCGCTGCGGAACGGGCGAGGATGAGGAGGGCAACGTTGGTGCAGGCGATGAGGAGTACGAGGCCGACCAGCGCCATCATGAGCTCAACCGGCTCGCGGTACGATTTTGCGTAATCGGCGATGCCGCGGATGGGCGTGAAACCGAGCGAGGCGGGCCACTGCTTGAACTCGAGCTTGCCCTCGGGCTCGGTCGCGGCTTGCCAGAAAATGCCCTGCAAGGCGCTCGATGCCTGCTCCGGTGATACACCAGGCGCGAGGCGGGCGACCATGGGGACGGCCCACCATTTGGGTGAGGTGTAAAGCGCTCCGTGGTCGCCAGGAAATCCCCAGGCATTGAGGTCGGGGCGCGTCTGAAGCGGAATCCAAAAATCATCGGGGGCGCCAGGATCGACGCCAAAAAAGCCCGGTGCCGTGATGCCGACGATGGTGAAAGGGACGCCACTGATGTGGAGCGTCCGCCCAAGAGCGGCTGGATCGCGGGAGAACGCGGTGGTCCAGAATCCGTAGCTGATGACGGCCCTCCCAGTGTGGTCCTGCTCGTCGGCGGAGGTGAGACCGACTCCGGCGACTATGGGAACACCGAGGCCGCTGAAGAAATTGCCGCTGACCTCTTCGCCAGGTGCAGTCGCGGGCGTATTGCCGTAGCGAACGGGGACTTGGCCCAAGGCAAGCGGAATGTGCGCGATCAGATCCGAAAAGACCCGCGATTGGCCGCGCAACGCCTGAAACACCGGAAGCGAGAAAGACGTGGGCCCATTGCCGGTTCCGGAGGTGTTCGGCGGCTGCGTACCGCCGTGGAGGAGCCTCACCGAATAGAGCTGCTGGGCATCGCGGACAGGAAGCATCTTGAGCAGCAGCGCATTGAGCGTGCTGAAGACAGCGGTGTTGGCGCCAATGCCGAGAGCGAGTGTGAGTACGGCGGTGAGCGCGAAGCCGGGCGCTTTGGCAAGCTGACGGAGCGTGTAGCGAAGGTCCTGAATGAAGATGGACATGCAAAGCCTCCGACCGTGGGAGCTGACCTTGCTTTCCATCGAGGCTATCAGATTGTAGGTTAAAGGCCGATTGTTCAATCCCCTCGTCTCGGCCTTCACAGAATCGACAATCCATTCAAACAGGCCAGAAGCGGCCCTTGCGGAACCCCGTGCGCCGAATCACGCCTGCTTCTGGAATCGCCACCATACGCTCACAATCTGGCCTTAGGAACCCTCCGGGCTATTTGGCTGGGGGAATGTTGTGGTTCATGTGGAAGAAGTTTGTCGGATCGTACAGGGCCTTGAGTGCTGCTAAGCGTTCGTATTTCGAAGCACCATATGCCGCTACCACTCGCTCGGGTGTCTCGTCAGCGGTCAGATGGTTAGCGTATGCCGACGGCATCACAACGGGCTGAGTCGCGGCCCAGAGATCGCGGGCCCAGGCGATGTTTGCTGCGTCATCAGGCGGGTCGGTCCACTCAGCGATGATGGACATTTCGAAATTCGCGTCGCGGTGATCGAATGCCATGGCGTCTCTAGGGACGCGGTGAATCGCGCCCTTCATCTCGAACAACAGAATCATTGAACGAGGCGAGGGCATGGCATCTGCGCCGCAGTGCAGAATGTCAGCGAGTTCTTTGTTTGCAGTATGAGTGAAACTGGACTTCCAGTAGTAACGGTTGCCAATAGGAACCGAATCATCGACCAAACGTTGCGCTTCCGTGTAACGCATCGGGCGGATTAGGTCGGCTAGTGGGGAACCAAATGCGCGCAGAGGCGCGAGGATGCGTTCTCCCTCCCGCATGTGCCCGCTATAGACGGCGATAACGCCGACAATCGGCGTGCCATCCGGGGTGTTGAGGAAAGCAAGCGTGGTGTAAAGCTCGTCGGGCGTGTTCGAGAGGAATTCGCGATAGAAATCGATGAACTCGGCGGCTCGAGCGCGCGGGTGGATAAGAAGGCCTGCGAGGACTCCGGAAAGCGGATGGAGACGGTAGCGAAACTTTGTGACGACTCCGAAGTTCGCTCCGGCGCCGCGCATTGCCCAAAAAAGGTCAGGGTGGGCTTCTTCGCTGACGGTCAAGATCTCACCCGCTGCAGTCACAAGCTCAACGGAAAGGAGGTTGTCGCAGACGGTTCCGTGCTTGCCCATGAGATAGCCGAGGCCACCGCCGAGAGTGAGGCCAGCGATGCCTGTGTGCGAGACTTGTCCGCCAGTTGTGGCAAGTTGGTGCGTTTCCGACGCCTCGTCGAACTCGCGCCAGCGTACGCCAGCGCCCGCAATTATTTCGCGTGTGACGGGATTGACTTCGATTTCTCTTAATGAAGTGAGATCGATAACCAGCCCATCCGGACAGATTGCATTGCCGGCTACGCCGTGTCCGCCGCCGCGCACACTGATCGGCAATTGCTCGGATTGAGCGAGTCTGATGGCTGCGGCTACATCCGCGCTCGATGTGCAACGCGCAATCAAGGCCGGCGATCGGTCGATCATTCCATTCCAAATCTGGCGGGCTGCGTTGTAGTCGCCGTGAGATGGCGCAAGGAGGGGACCATGGAAACACGGCTGCCACCGATCAACGATGGTTTGCGAGACTGGGACTTTCATGGTGCCTCCGGGAGATGACCACTGCCTATGGCTCTGGCCCTAAGAACCTCTCAGCTTCTGAGGCTGGGCTGGACTCGACGGACTGCGCAACTTGATGACTAAGCGAGATTGCCTGGCTAATTACCGGCAGGCACCCTCACTGGGACTGCGCCCGGATGATAGGGCCGACAGCCGGCAGGATCCGGGCGAACACAATCATGAGGATTCCCATTGAAATCGCAGAAGCGGTGAGGGCGAACAGGGTAAGCGTAGCCAGGAGTCTCCGGCTTATGTCTTGTCTTCGGCTGGCTGTTGCTTTACTCAGGACCAAATTCGCAGTGTCATTCATGGTTGACCTCAGCTGCGACCTTCCCCGATCCGAAGATTCTTCACAAGGCAAAAGGGCTGAGTTGTGGGTGAGTTTTTGGTGATTAAGCTAAGTGGCTGACTTTTAAATAGATAAGCAAAGAATACGAAGACCGAAGGTGATGGACTCGCAGCCGGGGCACGGTTACACTTGCCTGACAGGACCTACCCTTCATGCCAGAGACGCCTTCTAGACGTGTCCGCGTCGGTGCCTTCGAGCTGGATCTCGACACAGGAGAGCTTTCTGGAAACGGGCCAACGATTCAGCTTGCCGAGAAACCGCTTCGCATTCTCATCGCGCTCGCAGAATCTGGCGGGCAGTTGGTTACGCGCGATGCACTCCAAGAGCGGCTTTGGCCCAACGACACGATCGTCGACTTCGAGCATGGGATAAATACGGCAATCAAGCTTCTGCGCAAAACTCTGGGGGACTCGGCTGAAGCGCCTCAATACATCGAGACGATCCCACGTCGGGGTTATAGATTGATGGTGCCCGTCCAGCGGATTAGACCAGCGATTGCTGAAGCCGCCCCGTCGCCAGGTCTCAATCTGCAGTCCAATTCGAACGTGCTCCCCGAGGACACCGAGGAAAGCATCCGCTGGACCAGGCGGCTCACCCCAGGCACAAAACTTGACGCTTACGAGATCATCGACAGATTGGGAGCGGGTTCAATGGGCGAGGTCTACCGCGCTCGCGATTTGGCTCTCAAGCGAGAAGTCGCGCTGAAGATTCTCCCGTCATATGTTTCGCGAGACCCCGAGGCGCTCTCGCGCTTCCAGCAGGAGGCGAGGGCGGCTGCGGCTCTCGACCATCCTAATATCCTCGCCGTCCACCAGCTCGGGGTCTTCCAAAACGCACCATACCTGGTTTCAGAATTGCTTGTCGGCGAATCTCTGCGACAGAAGTTACAGCGCGGTCCTGTTCCGGTCCGAAAAGCAATCGAGTACGCAGTTCAGATTGCGCATGGACTTGCCGCAGCACATGACAAGGGAATTGTTCACCGCGATCTCAAGCCAGAGAACATCCTCATTACCAAAGAAGGCCGTGTCAAGATTCTGGATTTCGGACTAGCCAAGCTGATCTCCCCTCAGATTGATGACCGTGGTGATGCCAGTTCGCTCACACACCTCACCACTCCTGGCATCATCATGGGCACAGTCGGCTATATGTCTCCTGAGCAGGTAAGGGGCCAAGTTGTTGACCAGCGATCGGACTTGTTCAGCTTTGGAGCGATTCTTCACGAGATGCTCTCGGGCAAGCGTACTTTCCTCGGCGAGACAGCGGCGGAAACGATGAATGCGATTCTGCACGAGGAACCTGCAGACCTCTCTGCGGACTCTAACATTCCAGCGGCACTTGGAAGAATCGTCGGGCACTGCTTGGAAAAGAGTCCGGCGGATCGCTTCCAGTCAGCTCACGACATAGGGTTTGCGCTCGGGATAGCTTCGTTCTCAGGCAGCACTGCGATCACGAGGTCAACGGTTGCTACGCGCCGGGTGTCGTGGCGGCAGCTGCGCATTCTAGGGGAAGGGGCACTTGTTGGAATTGCCATTGCTTTAATCGTGCTGGTCAACCGGCAATCTTCTGAAGGACCTCGATCAGCAGTACTGACGGAGATCTCTCCCCCGTCTGGTGAAGGATTCTGGGCCAATTTGACACAGCCGGTTGCGATTTCGCCTGATGGACGGTTCCTTGCACTTATCGCGATGCGTAATGCTCACACACAACTCTGGCTGAGGCGGCTTGATTCCACTGACGCCCAACCAATCGTAGGAAGTGAGGACGCTAACAATCCGTTTTGGTCGCCGGATAGCCGTTACATTGCTTTCTTCACGCCCGGCAAGTTGAAGAAGGTGGATATAGCAGGGACTGCGGTCAGTGATATTTGCAAGGCGGGCCTCTATGGAATGGGCGGGACTTGGTCTCCGCGAGGAGTGATCGTGTTCGCGACTTTGGCTGACGCCTTGAAGCAAGTGCCAGATCGCGGGGGCGTTGCTGAACCGATCGCGGGTGCGGACTTGTCGAAAGATGATCGAGGGCAACTGTCGCCTGCTTTCCTTCCCGACGGCAATCATTTTCTTTACCTGGAATGGAGAATTCCGGCCTTTGGCAGTCATGATGATGGCGTCTGGGTCGGTTCACTGGACGGCGAGAGAGCGCGGCGGCTACCTTTAAGTTCGACAAATGTGCAGTACTCCTCCGGATATCTTCTGTTCGCGCAGGATGGCGACTTAGTGGCTCAAAAGTTCGACGCATCGCGTCTTGAGCTTAGCGGTACTCCGTTCCCCATAGCACGAAATCTTCAATACGACACCACGTTTCACTACGGCACGTTTACGGTTGCCGGCACCGGGGTGCTGGTTTATGGGACCGCCGGAACGGGAGTGAACACGGAGTTGAAGTGGCTGGACAGGAACGGGAACACCGTTGGCGTCATTGGACAGCCTAGTCAATTCATGCGACAGGCTATTTCGCCTGATGGAAAGCGCGTCGCGGTGGGGGTGAAGCCCACAACCGAACGCGAAAAGATTTGGGTCTATGACGTGGATCGCGGGACGCGCATCCCACTTGCGACGGATGAGTCTGGCGGGGCAATGTACAGTCCCGTGTGGTCTCCGGACGGAAAACAAATTGCTTATCGGATCCCGCTAGGGAAAACTTCTACACTGTTGATTCACGCATCGGATGGTTCTGGGGAAGAGAGGCCGGTCTTTAAGGCCGATTACATTACCGTCACGGATTGGTCCCGCGACGGCCGCTACATGGTAGCGACGACTACGAAATGGCAGGGCCGCGAAAATTGGGAGAGCTCAATCCGAGTGGTAAGGACTGACGGCGCGGGTCAACCAGTACTTGAGATCGAGAACGCCGACGCGGGAAAGTTCTCTCCGGACGGGCACTGGCTTGCCTATTCTGACCTCGAAAGCGGACAGGTCTATGTCACTGCGTTTCCTAGTCCGGCCCCCAGGCTAGCAGTCTCTTCCAAAGGGGGAAGCGATTCTCGCTGGCGTGGCGATGGCCAGGAACTCTTTTACCTTGCGGACGATCAAACCTTGACTTCCGTTCAGGTGCTTGAGTCGCAATCGAAATTTCGCGTTCTCTCTTCTAAGCCGCTGTTTCGACTCCAACTTCCAACGAACGCGGGCTTTTACGACGTAACTCGCGATGGCAAACGGTTTCTGGTGAACGTCAGAACTGGCGCGGAACAACTCGCACCGTTGACGCTTATTACAAACTGGCCGGCGCTCTTGCAAAGCGGATCAGGAACCAAGCCTTGAAGCGCCGGCCGCCACAATCGCCTCCGCTGAATAGTGGACAGCCTCAGTTCGACGGCAAAAGCGATTGCAATTTCTGCGCGAAGGCATCCGGCAACTCCACGTGACAGTCGTGGCCCGTCGGGAATTCATAGTAATTCCATCCCTCTCGTTTAGCCCGATTGCTGAACCGCTCGAAGACGGATCGAGCCGGATACCCTTCCCCCACGCACGCAAAGAAGGTACGATGCAATCTCGTGGCCGCACCGGTAGGGAGGTTGATGGCTTCTTCGAAGCAGCGCAAGCTGAAATCCGAGAGGTGCAAACGCACGAAATCCCGCTCCGGTCCAAGTTTCAGGCCCCACATATCAAGCTGCGATTCACCCGCGCGAAGTCGCCACCCCTCTCCATTTCCGGCTGCCGCCTGCCGGAACATCTCAACGATAGGTGCTGGCAAGAGATCGAGCACCGACTGCCCATCGTCCGGCACGAAGGCATCAACGTACACGAGACGGTCTACGCGATGTGGAACCTGTTCGGCCACGCCGGTGATGATCATTCCTGCGTAGCTGTGACCAACCAAGACAACATGATCTAAATTCTCGTGGTTCAGAACATCGACCACGTCTTCGATGTGTCCGGATAGAGAAATCGTCGGCAACAATGCGGTGTCATCATTCTCTGAACCTCTCAGGCGGGGAACTACTATCGCATGACCAGCTCTCCGCATTAGCGAAACAATTTGATCCCAGGTGGATGCTGTTTGCCAGGCTCCATGGACCAGAACGAACGCCGGCATACAAATCTGAGCCTCCTGCTGCAGTCAACCAGTTGTCCTACGCGAGGGGTCTTGTCACTCAGCCTCAATATTGGGGAGATGCTGGGAGAATCAGATGGAAGAGGCCCGAACGTGAATTGTCCCTAAAGCTCAGGCTTCAGTCAATGGTCATTCGCAAAAGACGGAATGTTTTGCACGTTGTCAATGATAGCCTTCACAGAAGCCAGGGTGAGTAAAATCACGCCAACTTCCCAAATCGCCACTTTACGACCGGAACGCTCCGGGAATAGCCCTCCTGGGATCGATTTCACTGTATTTCCATCGACGCTGACCGGCTCTTCGTTCCTGATTCTGCCTCTATGAGTGAGCTAGAGATTTTTCAACAACTGAATCGTAGGACCGAGAAACTATGCCTGCTCAGGCCGCGAGCGCCCAGTTGTCTCCTTTTATCTTGGGAGAGATGATCTCAAAGCTGGCGCGCTATCCGGTTATAACAATCGCGGTGCTGATGATTCTCTTGGCGGTGACCGGTATGAGAATCAGTGAGATGTTAGGGCTCGAGATTGACGCAAACCCCAAAAGCTGACACAGATGAAACTAGAGATAATCTGGGCAGAAGTCCGAAAGGGGAGACAGGACGATGCCCAAGAAGGGTCACACGGAAGAGCAGATTGTTGCGGTATTGCGGCAGGTGGAAGCCGGGGCGCGAGTGGCGGAGATCTGCCGCAAGGTGGGAGTCAGCCAGGCGACTTACTACCTGTGGAAGCGACAGTATGCCGGAGTGGGAGTGAGCGAGCTGCGTGAGCTGCGACAGCTGCGCGAGGAGAACGGTCGACTGAAGCGGATCGTAGCGGATCTGACCATGGATCGGCAGATCCTGCAGGAGATCGTGTCAAAAAAGCTCTAAGGCCTCGTGCGCGTCGCAAGCTGGCGCGCTGGGCGCAGGAGGCCTATCGGATAAGCGAGCGGCACGCGGCGGGGTTGGTGCAACTAGCCAACTCCACGCTGCGGTACCAGAGCCGGAAAGTGGTCGACGAAGTCTTGTGCCGCCGTTTGCGAGAGCTAGCCGGAACGCATGTCCGCTACGGCTATCGACGGCTGACGGTGCTGCTGCGACGCGAGGGCTGGCATGTGAACGCGAAACGGATTTACCGGTTGTACCGCGAGGAAGAGTTGATCGTGCGCACCAAGCAACGACGGAAGATGGCTCGACGCGAGCGCGTTCTCTCGCCATCCGTAGCGGGCCGGCCGAACGAACGCTGGAGCATGGATTTTGTAAGTGACAGGTTGGCAGACGGTCGTTCCTTCCGCATCCTGACAGTGGTCGACCAATTCACTCGGGAGTGTGTCTGCTTGGAAGCGGACCGTTCGATGACGGGGATGAAAGTGGCGCAGGCCTTGGAACGCACGAAGCAAGAGCGGGAGAGACTCCCGGAAAGTATCACCGTTGACAACGGCAGTGAGTTTTGCAGCCGAGCGCTGGAAGCTTGGGCCATGGGCCAAGATGTGCGGTTGTGTTTTATTCGGCCAGGCCGTCCAGTGGAAAACGGATTTATCGAGAGCTTCAACGGTCGATTGCGAGATGAGTTTCTCAACGTGGAATGGTTCTCGTCGCTAGAAGATGCCAAGGCAAAGCTGGTGAAATTCCGCGCGCATTACAATGAGCAACGGCCACACAGTGCGTTGGCAGACCGGACGCCTGCAGCATTTGCGGCACAGCACAGGGGCGAAGATAACATGTGGCTAGGGGGCGCACACCAGAGTCTCTTGATAGAGCCTCTGGAGTGCGCCAAAACCGCGCCAAATGCGAAGATGAGGACTTTAACAGCCCAGGACCTCTAGTATCGACTGTGACAGCTTTTGGGGTTTGCGTCAGGCGTAATCGAAGAGCTCACATTAGCGAAATGGTAGATCTCGGCGAGAAGGGTGAAATTGCCAAGTCGCAAATTGACCGCTGCAGGACTATTCGCCCGCTCGATGAGCGCGTCGCCCTGTTCTCGCCATTTGAACTGTCTCCCCTTCGAAAGCTAGGGACGACTCGCACGTTAAAGCCTCGAATGAGAGACGGGGCAGCCCCTCGTTGTGCCTTCGCGGCTAGCCCGTAAAAACTGCTCGCCGGCCGTGTTCTTCAAATCGACCACCGGTTCGCCTCCATGCAGCGTCTTAATCCATAAGAAGCAAAAACGAACGCCATCACGAGAATCGGATCAAATTTATTCCACGTACTTCCACTGCTATTCAGTTGCGAATAGAACGCGAGAAAAAGATCGATCACGAGGCCTGCGTAAACCCACTGAGTCAACCGAGGCACATTGGGAATCAGAAGGCCCACGCCGCCAAGGATGTGAGTCACGCCAATCAGAGGGATGATATAGAGCGGGTACCCGAGCAGCTGATTGGCAATTCTCCATTCGCCGGGATCGTGGATTAGATATAGCCTTCCAAAGTACACCCAAATGAAGGCGACAAGAACGGTTATTGCCATCGCGGCCATTCGAGTTGCTCGACCCACCGGCGCGGATTTATTGATTGTGTGTTCAGTTTTCATATTAGAAAAGCTCCTCTACTTCCGGTTAAATGGTTTAAATCGTTCTCGAATAAGTCGGCGATGGCTGAACAGCAGAGGCAAGAATCGTCAGTCGACCGCGAATCCACGGTGGCACGGCTGGCTGTTCCCGCCCCCATGGGCGCTGAAGTTGCTTGCCCCGGACTACGCCTTGACGGCGTTCTTTGCAGCCGCGAACACATCGCGTGCGGACGTCGTACCCGCTACGTGTTCTGTACCTGTGACTCCGAGGACCATCCATCCCGCATTAATGCCCTCAAACATTTCTTCGGCAGGTCCAGTGTGACCCTTTGGGACACCGAACTGCTCCAACGCTTCCGCCCACCTTGCGCGCGGGACAGCGAAGGCTTTTACGTCGAGTTTCAGGACTTCACCCAATTGTTCGGCCACTTCATCCGCGCTAACCATCGAACCCAATTCGATGATGCGATTCCCTGACCACGCCTGCCCGGTTAGAAGCGTTGCCACCTCTCGGCCGATGTCGTCTGACGCGACCATGGTCGACTTTCGGTTGGTAGGGTTGTAGAAGACGGGTAGTGTTCCGCCCTGGGCGGCCTGCAAGCCGAAAAGAAAGTTTTCGAAAAAGCCGCCCGCGCGCACAAATGCAACCGGAGATGGCAAGCTGCGAAGACCTTGCTCCAGGAGTGACAGGGCGGTGATCATCCCCAGACCGCTTGTTCTGTTCGCGCCCATCGACGAGAGCGCGACTACCCGCGGAGGCACTACTTTGGCTAGAGCCTCAACATAGTTAGCAATCACGCCCTTTGCTTCTCTGAAATCGGGCGAGGGTGCCCATACTGACGGCAACATGACAAACGCGCCCTCAACACCTTTGAGCGCCGCCGCTATGGCAGTCGCATCATTCCAGTCTCCATCCACCAACTCCACGCCCTGGTTTGCCCACTGTGCTGCTTTCTCGCGATCGCGCACAAGTGCTCTCACCTGTTTACCTTGCTTCAGCAGATGGCGCGCGGTGGCGCCCCCAACTTTTCCGGTAATTCCCATGACTAAATACATTTTCGTTTTCTCCTTTGGCTCGTATTTGGCCGCCCATCCAAATGAGCGACCTGACCATTAGAAGCGTTCAGTAACCAGTGGTTGCAAATTAATCGGTGGTTTATTGACCAACGGTCGTGAATTAACAATCGGTCGCACAACTCGCCAAAAGGAACTAAGCTATGGAAGTGACATCCACATCACCAAGTCGACGGGTAGAACGCAAGGAGAGATTGCGGGGCGAGATCCTTGCGGCTGCCAGCAAGATGTTTGCCGATCGCGGTTACGAAGCCGTAACGCTACGCGAGATCGCTAAAGAGATCGGCTACACGCACGCCGTGATCTACCAGCATTTCCCCGACAAATGGCACATTCTTGCCGAGTTGAGCCGCGAGACGATCCGATTGCTGATACAGAACTTCGAGGCGATTGCTGCTGAATATACAGAACCGAAGGAGCGGCTTTTTGCGACGTCACGCGGTTTGATTGAATTCTGCACTGCCCATCCACAGCAGTTCCGCAACGTCTTCTTCGGGCCGGAGAACCGCAACGGCATCCGCGCGGGACAATATATTGACGACATCGGCAAGCCTTTGTTCCAGCGTTTCGTACAGCTTTTCTTCGAAGTTGCCAGGGATGAAGGATTACCGGGCAAGGATGACTTGGTGGTAGCCCACACCTGGTGGTACACGATCTTCGGCCTCGCCACGCTTATGGTCATCCAGGGGGTTGTGCCTGAACGGCCTGACCAGACTCTCGTTGTCGAGCAAAGCATCGCCACGCTTTGGGCGGGCGTCAAGGCTGTTCCGCGATTGCCGAAGAGCGCAATCATTAAGCGATCCGGCCGGGCCAATGTCCCAAAGCGGTAACGGCATTTCCTGTCAATGCGCACGTCGGCGCGACAAATTCTCGCTTTACGATAAATCGCCAACTCGCTCATTGAGCCCCGGATTTGTCTCGATATGTCGGGCAGTGTTTACGAATTCAGTCCACCTGGCCGAAAAACGGGCGACGCGCTCTCGTGGTCCAGATCGGCAGCCGGCTTCGGCACCAAAGCGAGCCGGCGACTCTACGACCATCTCTAACAGGGTCTGCGGTGTCAAGGCATTTTTTGAGCATGGGAGAGCACGAACTCCGAGGAGCTGCTTCGATTGCGCTTTGGTTGAAGAACTCATTCATCGATGACGAAGGTTCGCATGTAATCTGTCGGGCGGAACTCGGTCCGACCCAACCATCTCTCCGATCGCACGTTCGACCATGATTACTTCTTCGAACTCCCTGGTGAGGGAGCGGGAGGCCCAATCAAGTGGGCGGTGATTCACTTCACACCATGGCCGTAGCCAGGCTCTCCCGCGTGCGAACCGAACTTTAAATGTCGTTGATAGTCATGATCCTTCCTCCACATCCAGTAGAGGCTAACCGCCAGTTTGCGGGCCATCGCTGCCCTGGCGATGCGGCGGTCCCGACGCATCGCCAGATGTACGAAGCGGCGGCGCCAGTCGGGGTCCCAACGAACCGCGGCTTGGGCTGCCTCCACGAGGAGAAACCGCAATAGAGCACTTCCTTGTTTGGTGACGTGTCCCAATCACTGACGATCCGCGCTGGAGTCCTCGCAGGGAATGAGACCGAGATAGCTGCCGATCTGCTTGCCACATGCGAAGCGATGGGGAGATCCGATGACCAGCACGAAGGCTAGTGCTGTGATCGGCCCCACCCCGGGATGAGTCATCAGCCGCAGCACTTCCGGTCGCTGACGTGCCTCCTGCTCAATGGCTGCGGTGAGCTCACTGACGGTGCGGTCCAATCGATCCACCAATTCCAGCAGGTCCTGCCGGCGTCGTGTGGCCCATGGAGCGAGCGTGAGCGATTCCAGCTGCTCGCGTCCGATCTTGCTCCACAGCGTCTTTTTAAGTCGTATGCCCTCGTTCATGGCCGTGGCCTGGATCTGGTTCATGGCTCGCGTGCGCATCTGCACCAGGCGATGCCGATGCAGGATCAGCTGACGCAGGTCGCGATTCTCTGGACCTGGAACCCAGATTCGTGGAAAACGATCCTCCACCAGCAGCTTGAGCAACAACAGGGCATCTTGCCGATCCGTCTTCTGCTTGCGCACACGGGCCGCCTTGATCTCGGCTGCATTTCCAATCCATAGCTCGAAGTTCAGCTCTGACAGCAATCGCTCAAACCATCGTGCATGTCCGGTGGCCTCCATTCCAACCCGTACCTCCACATGCCTTCGTTCCAGATCGCGGTAGAAGCGCTC
>Ga0335073_10000672_pt1 | contig 44596 bp, 39 predicted proteins | sample Lox_Sample_22_FD_207093 | JGI IMG/M metagenome (GOLD analysis project Ga0335073, IMG submission 207093) | Soil microbial communities from Loxahatchee National Wildlife Refuge, Florida, United States - Lox_Sample_2.2 | ecosystem: Environmental > Terrestrial > Soil > Wetlands | place: USA...
CGCGCGGCGAGGCGAACTAGCCGAGGAAGCCGCGCAACAGGGCTGCGGTTCCCTCAAGATGCTCGGCCACGGCGGTCCTGGCGCGGACCGAGTCACCGACCAGGATCGCGTCGACGATTGCCTCGTGCTGCCGCGCGGTGTGGTCGATGTTGGGCTGCAGCACGGGGATCGCGTTGAGCAGGTCGTTGAGCCGCATCCGGGCGTCGGCACAGGCGGCAGCCAGCAGGCTCGAGCCGGTTAGCTCAGCGACGCTGAGGTGGAACAGCGTGTCCAGCCGCCGGTAGTCCTGCGGCCCCGCCGCATTGACCTCGCCGAGCCTCGCCAGCAGCGTCGCACGCACTCGCGCGTCCGCTGCGGCCGCGAACTGGCTCGCTAGCGCGTCGGCGGCGCCAGACTCGACGGCGAGCCGGAACGTCAGCGCGTCGGTCAGCTTGTCATGATTCTCGGTTACGAGCCGGCGCAGTTCGCCGGAGTCCGGACCTGGCCGCGTGTAGGTCACGAACGTGCCGCCGCTACGACCGCGGCGGGAACAGACGTAGCCGGCATCCTGCAGCTCGTGGATAGCCTCTCGCAGCGTGAGCCGGCTGATGCCTAGCTGCGCGGAGAGCTCCCGCTCGGCAGGGAACCGCTCCCCCGGCGCCACCATGCCCAGTTTGATGATGCTCAGCAGCCGCTCGACTGTTTCCTCGAACGCGTTACCCTGCCGGACCGGGCGCAGCAAGGCAGTCAGGTCGACGCCAGCCGGGGTCAGGTCAGCTCCAGTCGGGGTCGGGCCAGAGCCATGAGGAAGCACCGCGCCTGGCAGCTCCCCGGCAGCACGCAACCCGGCGCCGGCCGCGTCACGCCCGGCGGCTGGCACCTGAGCGCCGGCGCTCACCGCAGGCCCCGGCGTTCACCGAAAGCTCGAACGCTCACCGAACACGCCCTCCGCCTCGCAGGAACTCCACTGAGACTGTAAGCGCGCCACCGGCCTGAGGCACGCTGACTCGGCTTCTGACGCCGGCCAAGCAAGCCCGGGATACGCAGACCCAGCGTGGCGCGTGTAACGAATGTTGCCTAAGGGCTTGACAACAGCCCAGGCCTTCGCATTATTGGTCTGATAATAGACCATTTAGCGATGGCCGCCCCCGCGGCACCGTTGAGCGCTGCCACCGACGGCGCGCCTCACAGCATGGCACCCCGCACCCCGCAGGTCACGTACCAAGGAGCATCGCGTGGCAATCAACGAGCAAGCGCTCTCGAGCGATGAGGAGACCCTGCACCGGCTGGGTTACGCGCAGGAACTGCGCCGCCGGATGTCGGGGTTCTCGAACTTCGCTGTCTCGTTCACGATTATCTCGATCCTGTCCGGCTGCCTGACCCTGTACGGCTACGGCATGAACACCGGCGGCCCCGGCATCATCGTCTGGGGCTGGCCCATCGTCGGCATCTTCACCCTGCTGGTCGGACTGTCCATGGCGGAGGTCTGCTCGAGCTTCCCGACGGCCGGCGGCCTGTATTACTGGTCGGCCAAGCTGGCCAAGCGCAACGGTGCCGCGGCGTCCTGGTTCACCGGCTGGTTCAACTTCCTCGGCCAGGTCGCGATCACCGCGGGCATCGACTTCGGTGCAGCGTTCTTCATCAACGCCTTCCTGAACCTGGAGTGGGGGGTCAGCACCGCCCACGGGGTGACGATCCTGATTTTCGCTGGCGTGCTGCTGCTGCACGGCATCCTCAACCAGTTCGGCATCAAGCTCGTCGCGAGGCTGAACGACGTCAGCGTCTGGTGGCACATCACCGGCGTGCTGATCATCGTCGCGGTGCTCATCTTCGTGCCGTCCCACCACGCATCGGCCAGCTACGTGTTCACCTCGACGTTCAACGGCACCGGCTTCCACAGCATCTTCTACGTGCTGCTACTCGGCCTGCTGCTAGCCCAGTACACCTTCACCGGATATGACGCCTCGGCGCACATGACCGAGGAGACGCACAAGGCGTCGACGGCCGGCCCCCGCGGCATCGTGATGTCGATCCTGGTGTCACTGTTCGCCGGCTGGGTCCTGCTGATCGGGATCACGTTCGCGATCCAGAAGACCCAGTACGCCGGCGACCTGGGCGCGCTGGTGCCGCCAGCTCAGATCTTCACCAACGCCATCGGGGCGACCGGCGCGAAGCTCCTGTTGCTGATCGCGATCGGCGCTCAGCTGTTCTGCGGTATGTCCTCGGTGACCGCCAACTCACGGATGATCTACGCGTTCTCCCGCGACGGAGCGCTGCCGGGTTCGAACCTTTGGCACAAAGTCAACAAGCGGACCAGGACGCCCACCAACGCCATCTGGCTCGCTGCCGTCGGCGCGCTCATCCTCGGCCTGCCGTACCTCTGGAACTCCGCCGCCTACGCCGCCGTGACCTCGATCGCGACGATCGGCCTCTACATCGCCTACGTTTCCCCGACGTACCTGCGGCTCCGCCAGGGCGCAAGCTTCCAGCGCGGCCCGTGGCACTTGGGCTCGTGGAGCTACCCGATTGGCATCATCGCCTGCATCTGGGTCGTCTTCATCACCATCTTGTTCATGCTCCCCACCGCGAGCCCGATTCACTGGTCGAACTTCAACTACACGATCGTCGCGGTTCTGGTGGTGATCGGCTTCGCCGGGATCTACTGGCTAGTCTCGGCCCGCAAGTGGTTCACTGGCCCGCGGGTCCAGGGCTCGGCCGAGGAACTGGCCGCTATCGAGCAAGAGCTGTCGGCCTGATCATGACCAGCGCAAATCCGCGCGCGGCTCGTCCGGGGATGCTGTCCCTGGACGAGCTGCGCGGGCTCGTCGCCACCGGCGAAATCGACACGGTCATCCTCGCCCTCACCGACATGCAGGGCCGCCTGCAAGGCAAGCGACTGTCGGCCGAGTTTTTCCTGGCCGAGGTCGCGCACGAGTTCTCCGAGGGCTGCAACTACCTGCTCGCCGTCGACGTCGACATGAACACTGTCGATGGCTACCAGATCTCGTCCTGGGAACGCGGCTATGGCGACTTCGTCATGCGGCCGGACATGGACACACTGCGCCTGATCCCCTGGCATCCCGCCACCGCCATGGTGCTCGCCGACCTCACCTGGCTGGACGGATCGCCCGTCATCGAATCCCCGCGGCAAATCCTGCGCCGTCAGGTAGCCAGGCTGGCCGAGCGTGACCTGGTCGCGCTGGCCGGGACCGAGCTCGAGTTCATCGTCTACACCGACAGCTACGAGCAGGCGGCAGCTAAGAACTACGCCGACCTCGCCCCCGCCAACGGCTACAACGTCGACTACTCAATCCTGGGCACCTCGCGGGTCGAGCCGCTGCTGCGCCGCATCCGCAACGGCATGTCCGGTGCCGGCATGTACGTCGAGTCGGCCAAGGGCGAGTGCAACCTCGGCCAGCACGAGATCGCGTTCCGCTATGCCGACGCTGTCACGACCTGCGACAACCACTCGATCTACAAGACCGGGGCTAAGGAGATCGCGGCCCAGGACGGCATGAGCATCACGTTCATGGCCAAGCCGAACAGCCGCGAGGGCAACTCCTGCCACATCCACCTGTCGCTGCGCGGCACCGATGGCGACCCGGTACTGGCTGGCAGCGGCCTGCACGGGCTGTCGAAGCTGGGCGAGCACTTCCTGGCGGGTCAGCTCGCCGCGCTCCGCGAGCTGACCCTCTTCTACGCGCCGAACATCAACTCTTACAAGCGCTACGTGCCGGGCAGCTTCGCACCGACCGCAGTGCGCTGGGGCGTGGACAACCGCACTTGCGCGCTGCGGCTGGTCGGGCACGGGCACTCGCTCCGCGGGGAGAACCGCACCCCGGGCGGCGACGTCAACCCCTACCTCGCGGTGGCCGCCATGATCGCGGCCGGGTTGCATGGCATCGACAACGAGCTGCGGCTGGAACCCGCGTTCGCAGGCAATGCCTACGGAGACGACGGCAGCAAGGTGCCGCATACGCTCCGGGATGCCCTCGAGCTCTGGCAGCACAGCAAGATCGCCGAGGCCGCGTTCGGCCCGGAGGTCATCGGACATTACGCGAACTACGCCGAGGTCGAGCTGGCTGCCTACGACGCAGCCGTCACCGACTGGGAGCTCCGCCGCGGATTCGAGCGCCTCTAGCCGACCCAGCCCGACTTACCCGCGCCGCGAGGACGTGCCGCCCTCCCCGGCAAGACCCCCGGCGACCTGACCGCGACAACGAGGATCTGACACCGACGCCATGACCAGCTACACCGTTATCAACCCGGCCACCGAGCAGCCGGTACGAGAGGTCGAGCACACCACCGCCGACCAGACCGACGCCGCGATCGCGCGTGCCGCGGCGAGCCAGGAGTCCTGGCGCGCACTGGCGCCAGGCGACCGCGCGCGGCTGCTGCGACGGTTCGCCGAGCAAGTGGACGCCCACATCGACGAGCTTGCCGCGCTGGAGACGCACGGCTCAGGCCACCCGGTCGGCGCGGCCACCTGGGAAGCCGGGCAGGTCCGCGACGTTCTCGCCTATTACGCCGCGGCCCCGGAGCGGATGAGTGGCCGGCAAATCCCCGTTTCCGGCGGTCTGAACGTGACGTTTAAGGAACCTGTCGGCGTGGTCGGCCTGATCGTGCCGTGGAACTTCCCGATGCCGATCTTGTCCTGGGGCATGGCGCCCGCGCTTGCCGCGGGCTGCACCGTCGTCGCCAAGCCAGCCGAGATGACGCCGCTCACCGCGATCAGGATCGGCGAGCTCGCGCTGGCCGCCGGCATTCCGGAAGGCGTGTTCCAGGTGCTGCCGGGCAAAGGCAGCGTCGTCGGCCAGCGCCTCGTCGACCACCCGCTGGTGCGCAAGATCGTGTTCACCGGATCGACCGAGGTCGGTCAGGGGATCATGGCAGGCTGCGCACGGCACATTAAGCGGCTCACCCTCGAGCTCGGCGGCAAGAGCGCGAACATCGTCTTCGCCGACGCCGACATCGAGCGAGCGGCTGCCACCGCGCCGTACGCCGTGTTCGACAACGCCGGCCAGGACTGCTGCGCCCGCTCCAGGATCCTGGTCGAGCGCTCGGTGCTGGATAAGTTCATGGCCCTGCTCGAGCCCGCGGTAAAAGCAGTCAGGGTTGGCGACCCGCAGTCCGCCGACACCGAGATGGGACCGCTGATCTCCGCGGCACAGCGGGCGCACGTGGCCAGTTTCGTGCCCGAGGGCGCCCCGGTGGCGTTCCGCGGCACCGCCCCGGACGGCCCCGGCTTCTGGTACCCGCCGACCGTGCTCTCGCCAGTCAGCAGCGGCAACCCCGCCTACACCGAGGAGATCTTCGGCCCGGTGGTGACGGTGACCCCGTTCGCCGGCGAAGCGGAGGCTATCGCGCTGGCGAACGACACTCCCTACGGCCTGTCCGGCTCGATCTGGACCAGCAATGTGGGCCGCGCGATCCGGGTCGCTCGTGGCGTCGAGACCGGCAACCTCTCGGTTAACTCGCATTCGTCGGTCCGGTACTGGACTCCGTTCGGCGGCTTCAAGCAGTCCGGGCTCGGGCGAGAGCTCGGGCCAGACGCTGTCGACGCGTTCACCGAGATCAAGAACGTCTTTATTTCAACCGACTAAAGAAACGGGGTCGTCTCCTGATGCAGCGCTTGCAAGACCGAGTTGTGGTGGTGACCGGGGCCGGCAGCGGCCTCGGCCTGGCCAGCGCGCGGCGGATGGCCGAGGAAGGCGCCAGGATCGTCGCGGTCGACATTGACGAGCACGCCGCCGCGATGGCTGCCAAGGCAACCGGCGGTGAGTCCGTTGTTGCTGACGTATCCGTTGAGGACCAGGTCCGCGACCTGTTCGACGGCGTGGCCGCCCGCTACGGCCGGGTGGACGTGGCGTTCAACAACGCGGGCATCTCGCCGCCTGACGACGACTCCATCCTGACGACCGGGATCGAGGCCTGGCGCCGGGTGCAGGACATCAACCTGACGTCCGTCTATCTGTGCTGCAAATACGTGCTGCCGCACATGCAGCGCCAGGGCAAGGGCTCCATCATCAACACCGCGTCGTTTGTCGCCGTCCTGGGCGCGGCCACGTCGCAGATTTCCTACACCGCGTCCAAGGGCGGCGTGCTAGCGATGAGCCGCGAGCTAGGCGTTCAGTTCGCCCGTGACGGCATCCGGGTCAACGCGCTCTGCCCCGGGCCGATCAACACCCCGCTGCTGCAAGAGCTCTACGCATCTGATCCGGAACGGGCAGCCCGCCGCCTGGTGCACGTGCCGATGGGCCGGTTCGGCGAGCCAGAAGAGATCGCGGCCGCGGTCGCGTTCCTGGCCAGCGACGACTCCTCGTTCATCACCGCGGCCCAGTTCCTGGTCGATGGCGGGATCACTGGCGCGTATGTGACACCGTTGTAGTCATGCCCGCTATCACTGACACTGAGACCACCTGGCCCGTCATCGGCATCAGCGCATACTCGCAGAACGCCCGCTGGGCGCACTGGGACCTTCCGGCTGTCCTGCTGCCCAGCAGGTACACCGACATGGTCAGCCTGGCCGGCGGCCTCCCCGTCCTGCTACCGCCGCTGGATGGCGTCACCGGCGTGCTGCCCCGGCTGGACGGCCTGGTGCTGTCCGGCGGCGGCGACCTGGACCCGGCCTTGTACGGCGCCGAGCCCGACGCCGAGACCGGGCCTGCCAACGCGGCACGCGACAGCGCCGAGCTGGCGCTGTGCCGGCAGGCACTGGCCAGCGGGCTGCCGGTGCTCGGCATCTGCCGCGGCCTGCAAGTCATCAACGTGGCGCTGGGCGGCAGCCTCCACCAGCACCTCCCGGACCTGGTAGGTAACGACAGTCACTCGCCTGAGCTGGCCGGTTACGGCAGCCACAAGGTGAGCGTCGCCGCTGGCTCCCGGCTAGCGGGAGTACTCGGCCGGAGTGAGGCGGCAGTGCCTACTCACCACCATCAGGCCATCGACCGGCTCGGCGCCGGGCTCGTCGCGACCGCGTGGACCGATGACGGAGTCATCGAGGCAGTCGAATATGACCAGGCGGATGAGCATCACGGGCAGTTCATGATGGCCGTTCAGTGGCACCCCGAGGCCGGCGATGACCCGAGCCTGTTCAACGCGCTGATCGCGGCCGCCAGCCGATAGCGGGCCGGCGAGTCTGCGGTCAGGGCTTGCTGCCGTACAGCGCGAGCACCCAGTGGCCCGGCTTGCCGGTGCCGACCGCCCAGGCGCTTGCCGACCCCGGAATGCCGGTCACGGTGACCAGTTCGAACGCGGCCGTCGGCCCGGCCGGCCTAGTGCGGATCCAGCGCCGCCCGGTCCAGTGCGTGTACGGACCGAGCCAGACACCGTTGTGGTGGTCGAAGACGAACCCCCAGGACCCGTAGGTCAGCCCGAGCGTCTTCGCCGGGACGTTGCGGCGGGTCCAGCTATGCCCGTTCCAGTACCGCAGCGAGTCCGGCCGATGGGCAGTTCCGATCAGCGCCAGCAGCCACAGCTGCCCGCCCGGCGAGGCTGCGATCTGCGGGAACATGCCGACCCGGCCAGGCGACGCGATCCGGCTCAGCCCCGAGTCCGAGGCGGCGTAGACGACTGCGCCGCGCGTCAGGATCCAGACGCGGCTGCCAGCCCCGGTGATCTGCGACACGATGCCAGGCACCGGGTAAGTCACGAAGCTGCCGACGGTGTAGTGCCAGACCGAGGTCTCGCAGACCGGCGGGCTGGACCCGGTGCAGCTGTAGTCGTTGGCGTCTATCCCCCAGGCGTCGCTGCCGCTGAGCGCAACTACGCCCGCGGTGCCCGCGGGCACCGAGATCCAGTGCCATGTGCCGTCGATCCGGACCTCGGCGCGCGGCTGCCCGTTGCGACTCGAGCCGGTCACCCAGACGCTGCCGTCCGGCGTCACCTCTATCTGGTCGGCGAAGAATCGCCGGCCGCCGGGCACCGGCTCGGGGCGCCAGTCCGAGCCATTCCAGTGCAGCAGCGACGGCCCGGCTGAATTGTCGGCGAGTGCCCAGGCCGCGTGCGGGCCGGTCGCAGTGACATCGATCAGATCGGCACGCGAGGTCAGGTAGACACGCCAGTGCGGAACTGACGATGCAGAGGCGGGCTGGACTGCCCACAGAACAACGGCCGCGGCGGCGACCAACATGGCCAGAATCCTGCGCATCGCCGCTCGCTCCCGTCCGCTTTGGCTCAGCCCACAGGGAGCGTACCGACGCGACGATGTCCGGGTAAACCATGACCTGGCAAGCCGAGAAGGAGGCGGCTTGCCGCTGCCGGTGAGCGGCTACTGTGGTCAGCCATGACACAGCCCCCGCAAGACGCTCGGCAGGACGACGGCCACGCGCAGACCGGCCAGGTCCGGTCCGAAGAGGCTTTGGCCAAAGCGGACGACCAGAGCAAGGACCGCGGCGCGAGCGAGCCAGCCGACGACCTCGTGACGACGCAGCACTCGATCACACTGGACGGTGCCGGCGAGCCGGGCAGCGAACTCAAGTACTCGGTCACAACCGGACGCATCGTGCTGCGGCCGGAAGGGCACACCGACGACAAGTTCGACGGTCCGCAGCCGAAAGCGGAAGTCTTCGTCACTGCCTACACCGTCGAGCCAGCCGATCCAGCCGGGCGGCCGGTCACGTTCGCGTTCAACGGCGGGCCCGGGTCCTCGAGCGTGTGGCTGCACCTGGGCCTGCTCGGTCCGCGCCGGGTCGTGATGGGCGACGTCGGTGCCCTGCTGCCACCGCCGTATCAGCTGGCCGATAACCCGCAGACCCTGCTACGGCACAGTGACCTGGTGTTCATTGACCCGGTATCGACCGGGTATTCCCGCGCGGCCAAAGGCGAGAAGCCGAAGGACTTCCACGGCTATGCCGGCGATATCGAATCGGTCGGCGAGGTCATCAGGCTCTGGACGACGCGCAACGGCCGGTGGATGTCTCCGAAGTACCTGTGCGGCGAGTCCTACGGGACGACGAGGGCAGCGGGCCTCGCACGGCACCTGCAGGAGCGCTACGGGCTCTACCTGAACGGCCTGATGCTGGTTTCCGCCGTGCTCGACTTCGGCACGGCTGAGTTCGGCGGCGGAAACGACGATCCGTACGCGCTGTACCTGCCGACCTACGCAGCGGTGGCGCACTACCACGGCAAGCACGGCGACCGGCCGCTGCGCGACGTGCTGGCTGAGGCCGAAGGCTACGCCGAACGTGACTATCTGTGGGTGCTCGCCCGCGGCTCCCGGCTGACCGCCGACGAGCGGGCCTCGGCGGCTGCCACAGTGGCCGAGCTGACCGGCCTATCCGCCGACTACGTCGACCGGGTCAACTTGCGGCCGGAACACGTCCGCTTCCTGACCGAGCTGCTGCGGGACCGCCGCCTGGTGGTGGGCCGGATCGACGGCCGGTTTACCGGCTGGGATACCGATTACGGCCGGGAGACCTGGACGTCCGATCCGTCCATCGACGCGATCATCGGCCCGTACACCGCGGCGCTCAACCACTACGTGCGCGCCGAGCTCAGCTACTCCAGCGACCTGCCATATGAGGTGCTGACGGACCGGGTACAGCCGTGGTCGTATGCCGAATTCGAGAACCAGCACGTGCACGTGCTGGAGGCGCTGGCCGCGGCCATGCGCACCAATCCGCATATGCGCGTGCACGTGGACTGTGGTTACCACGACCTCGCCACGCCGTACTTCGCCGCCGAGCACTCGTTCGCGCACCTGGCCATCCCGGCCGAGCTGGCAGCGAATATCGACTTCAGCTACTACGAGGCCGGCCACATGATGTACCTGCACGAGCCCAGCAGGCTGGCCCAGTCGCAGCAGCTGGCGGATTTCGTCATCCCGGCGGGCCAGTAGGCGGCGGCCCGCAGGCCGGCCGAGTCAGCCGCAGACCCTAGACTCGCCACCGTGAGCAACCTGCCGGCCGTCGACATCGACGGTCTGGTCAAGCGTTACCGGAACGTGACAGCAGTCGCCGGGCTGTCACTTCGGGCTGAGCGCGCTCAGGTGACGGCCATCCTCGGGCCGAACGGCGCAGGCAAGACGACGACGATCGAGATCTGCGAGGGCTACCGGACAGCCGACGGCGGCACGGTGCGAGTGCTCGGCCTCGATCCGGTGGCGGATGCGCGCGAACTGCGGGGCAAGGTCGGCGTCATGCTGCAGGCCGGCGGCGTGCCGACTACCGCGCGCGCCGGCGAGTACCTGCGGGTGATGGCCGGCTTCTACGCACACCCGCTTGATCCGGCCACCCTGCTCGCCGCTCTCGGTCTCACTGGCTCAGCGCGCACTCCGTACAAGCAGCTGTCCGGCGGTCAGCAGCAACGGCTGGCTCTCGCAGCCGCGGTGATCGGCAGGCCAGAGCTGGTCTTCCTGGATGAACCGACAGCCGGGCTTGATCCGCAGGCGCGCCACGCCACCTGGGAGCTGATCGAGGACTTGCGCAGCAGCGGCGCAGCAGTGATCCTCGCCACGCACTACATGGAGGAGGCCGAGCGGCTGGCCGACCAGGTCGTGATCGTCGACCACGGCCAGGCGGTCGCGAACGGCGGGCCCGCCGAGCTCACCGGGTCGGACGGCCAGCTCCGCTTCCGTGCCGAGCCGGGCCTCGATCTGGCTGGCCTGCTCGCCGCACTGCCGGCCGGAGCCATCGCCAAGGAGTCGCCGTCGGGGCATTACCTGGTCGAAGTCGCCGAGCGCGTTGATCCGCAGCTAATCGCCTCGGTGACGGCCTGGTGTGCCGAGCGCGGAGTGCTGGCCAGAGACTTGCAGATCGAGAGCCGCACCCTGGAGGACCTCTTCCTCGAGCTGACCGGGCGGGGGTTGCGAGCGTGACTGAGCCGACGGTGCGCGGGCCTGCCGTGGCTGGCGCTGCTGTCACTGGTTCTGGCGCTGTCACAGGGCCGGCTCTTGCTGGCGCCGCGCTGAGTGACGGTGCCGCGGCCGGGATAGCGCCGCCGGAGCGACTGAGCCGCGACTGGCCCGCGCCGGCGCCCGGCGCCGCGCCGTTGCCGCGCATGGTCCGCGGCCAGGCGGCGCTGGAGCTGCGAACGCTGGCACGCAACGGCGAGCAGCTGTTGCTGACGCTTATCATCCCGGTGCTGCTGCTGTTCGCCTTCGGGCACGAGAAGCTGATCAGCGTAGGCACCGGCAGCCGGATCGACTTCGTGGTGCCGGGCATCCTGGCACTGGCGGTGCTGTCCACCGCATTCACCGGCCAGGCGATCGGCACCGGTTTCGAGCGCCGGTACGGCGTGCTCAAGCGGCTGGGTGCCACGCCACTGTCGCGTCGCGGCCTGATCGCCGCCAAGACCGTCACCGTGCTCACCGTTGAGCTCGGTCAGTTCGCGATCGTGCTGCTCGTCGGCACTCTGCTGGGCTGGCGACCGGTGGCAAGCCCGGCCGCAGCGGTGTGGGTAATCCTGCTGATGCTCGCCGGAACCGCGGCCTTCAGCGGGGTGGCCCTGCTGATGGCAGGCACGTTGCGAGCCGAGGCTACGCTTGCCGGGGCGAACCTGCTGTACCTGATCATGCTCGGTCTCGGCGGCGTCTTGTTCCCGCTGACCAGGTTCCCGGCTGCGGCCCGGCCGGTGCTCCAGCTGCTGCCGGCCGGGGCGCTTTCTGACGGGCTTCGCGCCGTACTGGCGCACTCAGGCGGGCTGCCGGTCCGTGACCTGCTGGCCCTCTGCGTGTGGGCGATCGTCGCGATCGCGCTTGCCGTCCGGACGTTCCGCTGGGAGTAGCCGTCCCCGCCCGGTCGCCGCTTCGCGCGGCCCCCGCGTCCGTGCTCGTCTTCTCGGGAATCGTTTCGGTACAGGTTGGCGCCGGGCTCGCCGCGCGGATGTTCAGCCAGGCTGGTCCGGCCGGAGTGACGGGGCTGCGGCTGTGGTGGGCAGCGCTGATCATGGCCATTGTCGGCGGCCGCGCGGTAGGGCGGACGCTGCGCGAGGTCATCGCGGCCCGAGCCTGGCGGGATCTGGCCATCGCGATCGCGTTCGGGCTGGTACTAGGCGCCATGAACTACTCGATCTACCAGGCGTTCGCGCGAATCCCGCTCGGCGTCGCGGTCACGATCGAGTTCCTGGGCCCGCTGGCCGTCGCCGTCGCGTCGTCTCGAAGGCGCCTGGACCTGCTCTGGGTCGCGCTGGCGGCCGTCGGAGTGCTGCTGCTGACTCAGGGTGGCGTTCGCATGGCCAGTAGCTCTGGCCGCGCCGGACCGCTGTTTGGCCTCAGCACGACGGGGGCAGGCCTTGTGTTCGCGCTTCTGGCAGCAACCTGCTGGGCCGCCTATATCCTGCTCAGCCGGGCAACCGGGCGCCGGTTCGGCGGCTCGTCCGGGCTCGTCATCGCGATGATCGTGGCGGCTCTGCTGGTGACCGGGCCGGCCATTGCGCAGGCGGGCCCGGCCCTGAGACAGCCGGGCCCGATCGCCGAGGGCCTGGCGGTCGGACTTCTGTCTTCGGTAATCCCGTACCGGTTCGAGCTCGAGGCGCTGCGACGCGTGCCAGCCGGCGTCTTCGGCATCTGGATGAGCCTGGAGCCCGCGGTCGCGGCGCTTGTCGGCCTCGCCCTGCTCGGCGAGACCCTCGCTGTCCGCCAGTGGCTGGCGATCGCGGCGGTCATCATCGCCTCCGCTGGCGCCGCAAGGTCGACTGCCGGACGCACCGAGCTGTCCGCCGAACTACCGGCCGAACCACCGGCCGAGGTACCCCCGCCGACCAGCTGAAATCCGCCGCGCATGCACCCTGACCAGGCAGAATCCTGGCCGGGATACACTCCGTGAGATGACTGGCTCGCCGGGGCGGACCGGCGATTACCGGTTCGCCGAGGAACAAGCCGCGCTGCGGCGGGTGGCGACGCTGGTGGCCCGCGGGGCGCCGCCCGCCCAGGTGCTCACCGCAGTCACCGAGGAAGCCGGACGACTGCTCGGCGCAGATTTCGCGACGATGGGCCGGTATAGCGCCGATGGCACCAGCACGGTAGTTGCCGCCTGGAGCGACGTCGGCGCAGGCTTCCCGGTTGGCACCGAGGCGGGGCCGGGCGGCCGCAACATGCCCACGCTGGTGTTCCAGACGGGCCGTGCCGTACGGGTTGACGACTGCTCCAGCGGCTCCGGCTTGCTCACCAAGCTCGGCCTCAAGCTCGGGGTGGGCGCAGGGGTCGGCGTGCCGGTCCGCGTCGAAGGTCGGCTGTGGGGCCTCATGGCGGTGGGATCCAGGGATCAGCCACTGCCGGCCGACACTGAGGAGCGACTGGCCGGGTTCACCGAACTAGCTGGCACCGCCATTGCCAACGCCCAGGCCCGCGTGGAACTGCGCGGGTTCGCCGCGCAACAGGCCGCGCTGCGCCGGGTGGCGACGCTGGTGGCCCGCGGGGCGCCGCCGGCGGTGGTACTCACCGCGGTCACGGGCGAAGCCGGACAGCTGCTGCATGCCGATCACGCAACGATGGGACGCTACGAAGCGGGCGGCGCGGTGACGGTTGTGGCCACCTGGGGCATCACCAGCGTAACCGGCCCGGTCGGAGCCCGGCATGAGCTCGGCGGGCAGGACCTGCACACAATGATCTTCCGGACCCGCCAGCCGGCCAGGATCGACGACCCCGCAGCCGTCACGGGTGCAATGGCCCAGGTTGTCCGCGAGTCGGGCGTACGCGGGGCAGTCGGCGTACCGGTCAGCACTGGAGGCCAGCTCTGGGGTGTCCTGGTCGTGGAGTCCTGGGACGGGCCGCTCCCGGCCGACACCGAAGAACATCTGACCGGGTTCACCGAACTAGCCGCGACTGCCATCGCTAACGCCGATGCCCAGACCGCCCTGACGGCTTCTCGTGCGCGCATAGTCGCCACCGCTGATGCCACGCGCCGCCGCATCGAGCGCAACCTGCACGACGGTGCCCAGCAGCGCCTGGTCTCCCTCGCCCTGGACCTGCGCGCTGCCGAGGCCACCGCTCCGCCCGGCGCCGAGGCACTGATACGGCAAGTCGACGCGGTGGCCACCGGGCTCGACGACGTACTAGAGGACCTCAGGGAGATTGCCCGCGGCCTGCACCCGGCCATCCTGGCCGACGGCGGGCTGCGCCTGGCGCTGAAGACGCTGGCCCGCCGCTCTGCCGTGCCTGTTGACCTGGACGTCCAGGTCAGCCGCCGGCTGCCCCAAGCGGTCGAGATCGCCGCCTACTACACGGTCTCCGAGGCGCTCACCAACGCCGCCAAGCACTCCCGCGCAACCGCGGCCGACGTCCAAGTCACTGCGGACGAAGGCATCTTGCGCGTACGGGTCCACGACAACGGCCACGGCGGCGCCGAGTTCGGCCGCGGGTCCGGCCTGATCGGGCTGGGCGACCGGGCCGAGGTACTCGGCGGCCACCTGAAGCTGCATAGCCCGCCCGGCGAAGGCACCACCCTGGAGATCACCCTCCCGCTCTCCGCCGGCCCTGGCTCTCGCGGAAGCACCTGAATTCCTACGCGTTGTAGTAGGCCGGCCCGCAAGACCTTGCGCGGCCCCCTACCATGGAACCCGTGTCAGCTCCCGTTGCCTCCGACGACCTGCCATCCGGCAGCACGGGGCCAGCCGGACCAGGTCATCCGGATCGCGCGCGAGCGCCGGATGCGTCACGGCCAGGACCGTGGCGCGCCTGGACTGACATCCTGCTAGCGCCGTCGGCGGCGGTCCTGCGCCGGTGGGCACTGGCAGGCGTGATCACCTCGGCGCTGATTATCCTCACCGGCGCTGCCGTCAGGCTCAGCCAGTCCGGCCTCGGCTGCCCTGACTGGCCAGCCTGCACCGCGAGCAGCCTCGGCGCCGCGGATGCGACCGGGGATCCGCTGATCCACCGCTGGATCGAGTTCGGCAACCGGATGGTCACCGTAGCGATCTTCGTCGTCGCGGTCGGGGTCTTCATCGCGGCCTGGCGCTTCCGCCCGCCCGGTGGCCGACGCCGTGATCTGCTCTGGCTCGCCGCCGCTCAGCCCGCCGCGATCGTGCTGCAAGCCGTACTGGGCGGCCTGGTGGTCCTCACCAAGCTGAACCCGGCGCTGGTCTCGGTGCACTTCCTGGCATCGGTGGCACTGGTCGCCGCCACCATCGGCCTGTACGTGCGATGCCAGGAAGGCGTCCGCCGGCCAGCGCCGTTCGTTCCCGGCCCGGTGCGGCTGGCCGCACTGGGCGTCGCCGGCACGGTCGCGCTGATGATGGCGGCCGGCACTGTCGTCACCGGCGCCGGTCCGCTGGCCGGCGCAGCCGACGTCGCCCGCTACCACTTGCCGCTCGAGGGCGTCACCCAGCTGCACGCGGACATCGGCTGGCTGCTGGCCGGCCTGATGGTCGCCTTGCTGCTTGGTCTCCGGCTGACCGGGGCACCGCCCAAGGCGGTCCGGCTCGGCTGGCTGCTGCTCGGGCTCATCGGCCTGCAAGGGGTTATCGGCTACACCCAGTACTTCACCGGGCTGCCGGCCGGGCTCGTCTGGTGCCACGTGGCTGGCTCGGTAGCGATCTGGATTACCGCGCTGCTGCTGCCTTACGCACTACGCGACCGGGGCTCGGTCACCGATCCCGACGTCACCCAGCCCGGCGTCACGTCACAGCCCGCCGCCGTCGTCGAGGCGGGCTGAGCGCACGATCGGGGCTATCCGCGCCGCTGCCCGCGCGATAGCTTGTCCGCCATGGCGACAGCAACAGTGAACGGCATCACCGTCTCCTACACCGACAGCGGCGGCGACGGCCCGGCTGTCGTACTCAGCCACGGCTACCTCATGGACTCGTCCATGTTCGACCCGCAGGTCGCGGCGCTGGCTCCCGAGTACCGCGTCATCACCTGGGACGAGCGGGGCTTCGGCGGCACGACGGCCACCGGCCCGTTCAGCTACTGGGACTCGGCCAGTGACGTCATCGGCCTGCTTGACCACCTCGGGATCGAGCAGGCGGTCCTGGGCGGCATGTCCCAGGGCGGCTTCCTTAGTCTCCGCGCAGCGCTCAAGGCGCCCGACCGGGTGCGTGCTCTCATTCTCATCGACAGCCAGGCGGGGCTTGAGAGCCCGGAAGCCGCGCCAGCCTACGAGCAGATGGAGCAGGCCTGGATGGAGCATGGTCCCGGACCAGTGCAGGACATCGTCGCAGCCATCATTCTCGGCCCGCCGGACGGGCCGGTCGACTACCAGCCATGGTTCGCCAAGTGGGCCGCGGCCGACCGGGACGAGCTCCGGCTGGCGTTCCGCTGCCTGATGGACCGCGACGACGTTACCGGCCGGCTCGGCGAGATCAGCTGCCCCGTGCTGATCTTGCACGGGACCGCCGACGCCGCGATCCCGATGGAACGCGCCGAGGTGGTGCGAGACGGGCTGGCCGGGCCGGTGACGCTCGTCGCCATCGAAGGCGGTTCGCACGCAGCCAACCTCAGCCATCCAGACCAGGCCAACGCCGCCATGCTGGAGTTCCTGCGCTCGCTCCGTTAGCCCCGCCAGCTCCCCGCCGGCCTGCCCAGCCGGGTGACGCCTGCCCGACGCCGATTGTTAACCCGCGTCGGGCAGGGTTGCAGGTGCCGCCAGAGATAGGGTCGAATCCGTGGCGGCGTCCGCCGAGCTCGTGGCGGCAGCCGCCGAACCCAGCCGCCGAACCCAGGCGGGGTCCGAGGCGAAAGGGGCCTGAGGCAGCGTGAGCGGCGAGGTACCAGCAACGCTTGACTGGTCGGAGAATGACGCGCGGACGGTCGACCTGATCCGCGTCCTGGCGATGGATGCGGTCGAGCGCGCCGGCTCTGGTCATCCTGGCACGGCAATGAGCCTGGCGCCGGCCGCATACCTGCTGTATCAGAAGATCCTCAGGCACGACCCGGCCGACCCGCTGTGGCCAGGCCGGGATCGGTTCGTGCTGTCCTGCGGTCATTCCAGCCTGACCCTGTATATCCAGCTTTATCTGTCCGGTTACGGGCTCACTCTCGACGACCTTGAGCACTACCGGACCTGGGGCAGCAAAACCCCTGGCCATCCGGAGCACAACCTGACGCCAGGCGTCGAGACGACGACCGGCCCCCTCGGCCAAGGGATAGGAAACGCGGTAGGCATGGCCATGGCCGCCCGGCGCGAGCGCGGCCTGCTCGATCCCGGTGCCGAGCCGGGCGCCAGCCCGTTCGACCACTTCGTCTACGCCTTCGTCTCTGACGGAGACATGGAAGAGGGCATAAGCCACGAGGCGGCGGCTATCGCCGGGCACCAGCAGCTCGGCAACCTGATCGTGCTGTACGACGACAACAACATCTCGATCGAGGACGACACCAACATCGCCAAGTCCGAGGACATCGCCGCCCGGTACGAGGCATACGGCTGGCACGTGCAGCGCCTCTCATGGCGTCAGGCCGGGGGCTACCAAGAGGACGTGCAATCGCTGTACCAGGCGCTGCGGACCGCGCGAGACACCACGACGGCGCCGTCGTTCATTTCGCTGCGCACGATCATCGCCTGGCCCGCGCCGCACGCGCAGAACACCGGCGCCGCGCACGGTGCCGCGCTCGGCGCCGACGAGGTCGCCGCAACCAAGAAGGTTCTCGGCTTCGACCCGGCTGTGTCGTTCCCGGCCGCGGACGAGCTGGTCGAGCATGCCCGCAAGGTCGCCGACCGCGGCAAGCAAGCGCATGCCGACTGGGACGCCGAGTTCGCTGAGTGGTCGAGTGCGCATCCGCAGGGGCGGGCGCTGCTCGACCGGCTGGCCGCGCGGCAGCTGCCGGCCGGCTGGACCGACGCGCTGCCCGAGTTCCCTGCGGACGAGAAAGGCGTCGCGACAAGGAAGGCATCGGGTGCCGTGCTGAACGCGCTGGCACAGGTCCTGCCCGAATTGTGGGGCGGCTCGGCGGACCTAGCGGGCAGCAACGACACCACGATGAAAGGCGAGCCGTCCTTCATCCCGGCGATCCACCAGACCAAGATGTTCCCCGGCGACGCCTACGGCCGGACGCTGCATTTCGGCATCCGCGAGCACGCGATGGGCGCCATCCTCAATGGCATCGCGCTGCACGGCCTGACCCGGCCCTACGGTGGTACGTTCCTGGTCTTCAGCGACTACATGCGGGGCTCTGTCAGGCTTGCTGCGCTGATGCACCTGCCCGTTTCCTTCGTATGGACTCACGATTCGATCGGACTTGGCGAAGACGGCCCGACCCACCAGCCGGTCGAGCACCTGTGGGCGCTGCGCGCGATCCCCGGACTGGACGTCGTCAGACCCGGTGACGCCAACGAGACAGTAGTTGCCTGGCGAACGATCCTGGAGCGGACGTCTCATCCGGTCGCGCTGTGTCTCAGCCGGCAGAACCTGCCAGTGCTCGACCGCTCAGCCGGCAGCGGCTTCGCTAGCGCAGAGGGCGCCGCGCGGGGCGGCTACGTACTTGCCGACACGGTACTGGCCGGCTCTGGCGACAGTGAGCCTGACGTCATTGTCATCGCCACCGGCAGCGAGGTTCAGCTCGCGCTGGCGGCACGGGAACTGCTCACCGCTGACGGCATCAAGGCGCGGGTGGTGTCGATGCCGTGTGTCGAGTGGTTCGGTGAGCAGGACGCCAGCTATCGCGACGAGGTGCTGCCACCCCGCATCCGGGCGAGGGTCAGCGTGGAAGCCGGGATCGCCCTGGGCTGGCACCAGTTCGTCGGCGACGCCGGCCGGTGCATCAGCCTGGAGCACTTCGGCGCGTCGGCGGCTTACCAGACGCTGTACGCCGAGTTCGGCATCACGGCCGAGCGCGTAGCGGCGGCGGCTCGCGAGAGCCTGGCCGTCGCGGCGGCGAAATAAACCGGTAACGCGACGCGGTAAGAGTAGATAGCGGGCGCCGTAACAGCAGGCAGAGGGCGCGAGGCGAGGAGTGCGATTGACATGAATGCACAGCAGGACACGCTGGCCCAGCTCACCGAGATGGGCGTATCCATCTGGCTCGACGACATCAGCAGGGAACGGCTGTCGACCGGGAACCTAGCCTCCCTGGTACGCGACATGCACGTGCGCGGCGTGACCTCGAACCCGACCATTTTCGCTAAGGCGCTGGCCAGCGGCTCCGCCTACGCCGAGCAGGTGACCGATCTCGCCGTTCGCGGGATCGATATCGGGGAAGCATCACGCGCGATCACGACCTACGACATCCGCTGGGCCTGCGATGTGCTCCGGCCGGTGTACGACGCTACCGACGGTGTCGACGGCCGGGTGTCGCTCGAGGTCGACCCCAGGCTCGCCAGGGAGACAGCCAAGACCATCGCCGAGGCCCGGGCGCTGTGGTGGGCGGTGGACCGGCCGAACCTGTTCATCAAGATCCCCGCCACCCTCGAGGGCCTGCCGGCCATCACGCAATGCCTGTCCGAGGGCATCAGCATCAACGTCACGCTGATCTTCTCGCTGCAGCGCTACGCCCAGGTCATCGACGCCTACATGGCGGGCCTGGAAGCTGCTTCCGGCCGGGATATATCGACCATTCAGTCGGTGGCTTCCTTCTTCGTCAGCCGGGTGGACACCGAGGTGGACGACCGGCTTGACAAGATCGGCACGCCGGAGGCACGGGCGCTGCGCGGCAAGTCCGCGCTCGCCAACGCGAGGCTTGCTTACGAGCTGTTCGAGCAGCGGTTCACCGAGAGTGACCTGCGCTGGGCCGCGCTGCAAGCGCGGGGCGCGCGGCTGCAGCGACCGCTGTGGGCATCCACCAGCGTCAAGGATCCGTCGTTCGCTGACACGATGTACGTGACCGAACTGGTCGCGCCGCACACCGTGAACACCATGCCCGAGTCGACCATGCACGCCGCCGCCCAGCACGGCGAGCTGCACGGTGACACGATCCGCGGCACTTACGACGCAGCCCGCGAGACATGGCGGCAGCTGGAGGAGCTCGGCGTGTCCTACGACGACGTCGTCAAGGTGCTCGAAGAGCAGGGCGTGCAGAAGTTCGAGGCGTCCTGGGTCGAACTGCTGGACACCATCAGCCGCGAGATGTCCGCGGGCGGCAGCACTAGATGAAACCCAATCCGCTTCGCGATCCGCGGGACCGGCGCATCCCGCGGCTCGCCGGGCCGTGCGTGCTGGTCCTGTTCGGGGTCACCGGTGACCTGGCTAGCAAGAAACTGCTGCCAGCGATCTATGACCTGGCCAACCGCGGCCTGCTCCCGCCGGGGTTCTCGCTGGTCGGCTTCGCCCGCCGGGACTGGGCTGAAGCTGACTTCGCGCAGATCACGCACGATGCCGTCAAGGCCCACGCACGCACGCCGTTCCGCGAGGAGGTCTGGCAGCAACTGCGCGAAGGCATCCGGTTCGTGCAGGGCGAGTTCTCCGATGACGAGGCGTTCGATCACCTGGCCCGCACGGTCGCCCAGCTGGACGTAGAGCGGGGCACCGGCGGCAACTACGCCTTCTACCTCTCCATCCCGCCGGACGCATTCCCTGTTGTCGTGCAGCAACTCAAGCGGTCCGGCCTGTCCAGCCCTCCGGAACCCATGGGGGGCGGTCCGCGGCCCTGGCGCCGGGTAGTGATCGAGAAGCCGTTCGGCCATGACCTGGCCAGCGCACGCGAACTCAACGCGATGCTGGCGCCGGTGTTCCCCCCGCACGCGGTCTTCCGCATCGATCACTACCTCGGCAAGGAGACTGTGCAGAACCTGCTGGCGATGCGCTTCTCCAACACGTTGTTCGAGCCGATCTGGAACCGCGGCTACGTGGACCATGTGCAGATCACCATGGCCGAAGACATCGGGATCGGCGGACGGGCGGGTTACTACGACGGCATCGGCGCGGCTCGGGACGTGATCCAGAACCACCTGCTGCAGCTGCTCGCACTGACTGCGATGGAGGAGCCGCTGTCGTTCGCTGCCGAGTCGCTGCGGGCGGAGAAAGAGAAGGTACTGGCCGCTGTTCAGATCCCGGCCAACCTGACCACCGGGACTGCCCGCGGCCAGTACTCCAGGGGCTGGCAAGGCGGCCTCGAGGTACGCGGCTACCTCGAAGAGGACGGCATCCCGGCGCATTCGACGACCGAGACTTACGCGGCAATCCGGCTCACCATCGATAACCGGCGCTGGGCGGGCGTGCCGTTCTACCTGCGTACCGGGAAGCGGCTGCCGACCCGGATGACCGAGATCGCGGTCATCTTCCAGCGCGCGCCGCACCTGCCCTTCGATGCCACTGACACCAAGGAGCTAGGTCAGAACGCGCTGGTCATCCGGGTTCAGCCAGATGAGGGCGTGACCCTCAGGTTCGGTTCCAAGGTGCCGGGGTCGGCAATGGAGGTGCGCGACGTCAACATGGACTTCGCCTACGGCGAGTCCTTCACCGAGTCCAGCCCGGAAGCCTATGAGCGGTTGCTCCTGGACGTCCTCATCGGTGACCCGCCACTCTTCCCGCGCCAGGAAGAGGTCGAGCTATCGTGGATAATCCTCGACCCGATCGAAGAGTTCTGGGCGGATCACGACAAGCCGGAACAGTATCCGGCTGGCACTGCCGGCCCGGAAAGCGCCGACGAGATGCTCGCCAGGGACGGCCGGGCCTGGCGCCGATTGTGATGCGAAGGATTACCAGCACATGCTGACCGACATGACCGACACTACGACGGCCGACATCCGTGCCGCTCTGGCCAGGACCAGGGACCAGATGGGTGTGCCAGCGACCGGTGTGGTGCTGAACCTGATCATCATGACCGACGAGTCCGGGCAGCATGACGCAGTCCGCGCAGCGAGCCAGGCTGGCCGCGAGCACCCGTGCCGGGTGCTCGCAGTGATCGCCAGGGAATCGCGGGCAACCTCCCGGCTGGACGCGGAGATCAGGTCGGGCGAGGGCACTCCAGGCCAGACGGTGCTGCTGCGGCTCTACGGACCGATGAGCGAGCACGCTGACTCCGTCGTGATGCCGCTGCTGGTACCGGACACGCCTGTGGTGACCTGGTGGCACGGCCTGATTCCGGCAGTGCCGTCGGCGCAGCCGCTGGGCGTGCTCGCGCAGCGGCGCGTGACTGACGCGGCCAGGGCCAGGGCACCCGCCGAAGCGCTGGCTGCGCTGAGCGCCGGTTACCGGCCTGGCGACACCGACCTGAGCTGGACCCGCGCGACGCCCTGGAGATCGTTGCTGGCAGCCACGGTCGACCAGGTGCTGGACCCGATCTACGGCGGCATGGTCAGCGCTGAAGAACACAATCCGACCGCCGACCTGCTGGCTGTCTGGCTGAGCGGCAGGCTGCACGTCCCGTTCAGCCGCGAGATCTCGGACGGCCCCGGCATCACCGACGTGTGCATCACGACGGCTGCCGGTGACGTGCGGATCAGCCGCCCTGACGGACGGGTAGCGACACTCTCCCGGCCCGGTCAGCCGGACCGGCACGTGGCGCTGCAGCGTCGCGACATCGCTGACCTTCTCGCTGAGGAACTGCGGCGACTTGATCCGGACGAGATCTACGGCGAGGCACTGGCGTCGGTGGCGGGTATCCCGGCGGTCGAAGAGTAGCGGCGCCCGCGCAGCGAGCTGTACGGCAATGACACTGTGCGGCCGACTACGCTTCGGTTCGTGCTCTCGCAGTCCGGTGACGATCCGGCCGAACTCGCGGATCACGTGCCGCCAGGATGGCCGCTATGCCACTGGTTCGCGTGCTGGAGCGCGCTGAGGCGGCGGGGTCTGGCAACTCGGCCGTCGGCTGGTCGCCGCCAGCCGGCTACGTGATCCAGCCAGGCGACCGGATCGTGGTGCTGGCCACGCGGGCCGGGCTGTCAAGGCTGCTGCGGTCCCGTGCCAGCAGGGCACCTGCCGCCGGACTGCCAAGCACTTCCGGCAAACGGTTGCGAATGCCCGAGAATGGGTCTCCCTAAATCGAGCCACGGGAGTTACGCTCATGGCGAAGATCTTCCGCTTGGTTCTGCTGAGCCAGTTGTGAAGACTCGGGAAGGTCCGCGTTGGCCATGTTCGTACCGTTCGTAGCGGATTACGAAATTTGCGTTGCCGGGCTCGCTCACCCGGCCGCTGAGGTTGCATGCCCGATAACGCGGCCTTTCACCCATCCACCACGCCTGCCTTGCCCCAGCAGCGTGCTCGAGGCCGACAGGCTAGCCCCTCAGGAGGAAACAGTTGAGCACCACAGATGATGCTGTCGCTCCGGCAGCGGTCAGCGCGGGAAGCGGGATCGCTGATCCGGCTCCGCTCGGGCTCGCTGCGTTCGCGCTGACAACGTTCCTGCTGTCCGCGATCAATGCGGGCTGGGCAAAGACGTCCACCGGTGGAGACTGGTGGGGCTACGCGATCGCCTACGGCGGGCTTTGCCAGCTGCTCGCCGGCATGTGGGAATTCAGGAACAAGAACGTCTTCGGCGCGACGGCATTCTCCACCTACGGCGGGTTCTGGATCGGCGTGGGCCTATGGCTCCACTTCATCGCGCCCGGCGCCAGCGCCTCCGACTTGGTTGCCCTTAACCGCGACCTTGGCTGGATCCTGCTGGTCTTCGCCATCTTCAACACCTACATGCTGATCGTCAGCACCCAGCTGAACACGGCAGTCTTCCTGGTGTTCCTCACCCTGGAACTGACGGAGATCTTCCTGTTCATCGGCAACTTCACGACCACCACGCCGGCGCTGCCGCCAAACCCGACGAACTCGACCATGATCATGATCGGTGGCTACATCGGCCTGATCACAGCGCTCGTGGCCTGGTACACGTCTTTTGCGAACGTGATGAACGGCGTCAAGGGCCGGGTGGTCATCCCGGTCGGCAAGCCGCTGTTCGACATGTAGCTCAGATCGCCTAGTGAGCCCGGGGACGGCACCTGTCCCCGGGCTCACGCATTCCTGGCCCGATAGCGTGGACACGTGGATCTACAGGAACGCCGTCAACTCGATGTGTCCGTCGCCAAGGTCAGGGCCAAGGCCCGGCGGGGGCGCTCCATCTTCGCGCTCGTCCTGGCGATTGCCGGCGCGATCACCGCCGAGGTCTCCGGCGTTGACGGCTGGAGCGCCGCACTGGACCCGAAGATCCGTCTAACCCAGCACATCACTGAGGCGCAGAGCCTGGCTTTCATTGCCGGCGCGAGCGCATTCCTGGTGTTCGGCATGGCTGCCGCGGTCGGGCTGTCCGGACTGGTCCGCTCCACCTCGCAGCCGCTCATCGGACAGGCACACGCGGGCGTGCTCCGGTACGTGCTGGTGCTGGTAGGCGTATTCGCGGTGCTCACATTCTCGCTGGCCATCGCGCGCATAGATGTGAAGCAGCTGCTCGTCAGCGGCGCCGTCGCCGGCGTCTTGCTCGGCATCGCGGCTCAGCAGTCACTGGCGAACCTGTTCGCTGGACTGGTGCTGCTATTCGCCCGGCCGTTCCGGGTTGGCGACCACGTCCGGTTCCGGGCCGGGGCACTGTCCGGTCAGATCGAGGGCATCGTGATCGACATTAGCCTGACCTACGTCCGGATGCAGACCGAGGACGGCCAGGTACTGCTACCGAATTCGCAGGCGCTGGCCGCAGCGGTGCTGCTAGTGCCAGAGGCGCTAGCGACCGATCAGGCGGGCCTGGCCGTGACTGGCGGCCTGCCGGGGGCGGCGCCTGTGGAGCCCGGCAACGCGCCCCATTAGGCGGAGTCTCTGGCTGGGCAGGCAGGCCGGCGCCCGGCGCGAGCCGACCGCCGACCCGCCTGCTAGTGGTTGGCGTCGTACTTGGCGATCACGTTCGCCGGAATGCGACCACGATCACTGACATCCATGCCGCTGTGCTTAGCCCAGGCACGTATCTCAGCACTCCGCTGCCGATGCGCGGTCGTCCGCCGCTTCGGCTTGCTGACCCGGCCCGTCACCTTCCGGGCCTTGTCCGCGAACCTGCTGAGCACCTCGTCAAACTTCTGACTGTGCTTCTCGCATAGGTCGATCTCGTAATCCCGGCCGTCAAGGCTGAACGCGCGAGTCAGGTGCTCGCCCTCTGGAATCTCTCGTGAGTCGTAGTCACAGGCAAACGTGACAGAGATCTTCTGAGCCACTTGTGTATCCCCCTCCCCCCGCGAAAACCTATTCCCAGCCTGATCGCCGATGTAACGACGCGAACGTCCGGTTTCTTTCTATCCGATCGCGCAGGCTGGCAATCGCCGCCCGACGCAGTGCCGAACTCCGCGCCCGGGCACGTGAGGGCCGCGTTAGGCCGCGGATTGGCTGCTGCTGCCGTTAGCCGGAATGCTGGGGCCGCTACCTGCCGTCCGCGGCTTGGCGGCGCCAGTAATCCCGATCAGAAATCGGCTCGCCGACAGGCCCGGCGTCGGGTTCGCCCGACGACGATGCGGGCGCTGAGCGGCTCCGGCGGCCGCCGTGACGGCCTGTCGAATAGCGGCCGGCGGAGCCAGAATCGGCGGGCGGCTGATACTCAGAACCGGCGGAATAGCCGGCCGGCGGCTGCACGCGCTGCGGGTAGGCGTCCGGCTCGGCGGAAAGCCCGGTCCGATCGCCCGGATAAGCCTGGTCTGCGTTGGTGTGCCGGCGCCTCGAACCGGGGACCGCATTGTCATTCGGGTAAGACTCGGCTCCGGGCTGCACATAGGGCGGCACAAAGCGCTGCTGGCCGTACCCGGCCAGGTCAGTCACCGATCCGCCGTCATGGTCGGCCGCCGAGCCCGGGTAACCGCCATCCGCGGGGCGAGCAGGGCGGGCCGGAAATTCGTAGCGGCCGGTGGCGTCAGAGGCGCCTGTGTCGGCCAGGGAATCGGCGTAGCGGCCGGTCCGTTCATAGTCGGCAGAATCGGCATAGCCGGCCGACCGTTCATAGCCAGCAGAATCGCGGCTCTCTGATGGGCGATTGGCTCTGGCCCGGTCCGGGTAAGCGCCCGTGAACTCGTGCTCTTCTGCCCGGTGACCGGCGGAGCGGTCGGCGGAGTACCAGTCCCCCTCGTAGCCAGAACTGTCGTATTGGCCGCCGCCTTCGTAACCGGGCCTCTCGTAACCAGCCGACTCGTAGCCAGCACTGTCGTAGCCAGCACTGTCGTAGCCAGCACTGTCGTAGCCAGCACTGTCGTAGCCAGCACTGTCATGGCCAGGCCCGTCGTAGCCGGAACGCTCGTAGCCGGAACCGTCCTCGTAGCCGGCCGCTTCGTAGTCGCCGCGCTCGTGGTCGTGCCGGGCGTCGCCGCGCCGTCGCTGCGGACCGCGCTGCAGGATCTCGGTCATCCTGGCCAGATCGTCCATCGGCAACCTGAATGTGCCGGTACACCTGCCGCCCTGCCAGATGCTGAACACCGCGATGCCGGTATCCGCATACCAGCTCAGCCGCATGCTCCTGGAATTGCCTCTGACGTCGAAGAATACCTCGCCGAGGCGAGGCAGAGGCGCTGCGTCGGACGCGGACATGATGCCTATGGTGGCCCGAACACATAAATCTGTCCAGTTAATGATCACTTAGTGTGACCTGGCCCATGGCCAGAATTTGCCGATCCGGGCTGCGCCACCCGGGTAGCGGGTGGCATGATTGTGCCTCGGTCCGCGCTCGCGGACTGGCATGCATACCAAAGCCGCGGGCAGACAGCAACCTGCGCTGGGAACACCACGCCAGCGTGGCGCGTTGCACCATGCGACGGGGCAATTGCCGCACCGCGCGAGGATTTCTTCGTCTAGGGCACCTTACCGCGCTTGGCGGGGTCCGCTGGACGAAAGTGAGCCTGCACTACAGCGCATGCACCGCCTGGGCACCTAGTGCCTGCCTGCTGTGACCGAATGAGCCGTGACCGACCTGCACTAACTGAGTTGACCATAACCGCAACTGCGAGCACTCACGTACCGTGGCCACCGTCGGCCGCGGTCCGCTGGCTGAGGAGAGCTATTCATGTCTGAGGTACGCCGCCAAGCCGCGCTTCTGCAACGGCCGAACTGGGGCTGGCAAGACGAGGCTGCGTGCCGCGGCAAGGAAGTCGTGCTCTTCTTTGGCCCCGACGGTGAGCGGCAGCCGGAACGTGAGATCCGTGAGCGCAAGGCGAAGGCTGTCTGCAATTCATGCCCGGTTCGCGCCGAATGCCTCACATACGCGGTGAGCAGGCCGGAGAAGTACGGCACCTGGGGCGGCCTGAACGAGGACGAGCGCTCCTCCGAGCGGCGGCGGCGGATGCGCCGCGCTAACGCTGCCTGACCACCCGTTGCTGGTCTAATGCCATGATCTGCCCTGACTGCAAGGCTCAGCGGCACGAGAAGTGCCCGCGCGGTACCTGGTGCGATTGCCAGCACCAGCGGCCAGCGCCGCCAACTGAAGCCCGGCTGGGCTGGCTCAGGCAGGGCTGACCCGCCCTCCGGAGACGATCTGGGGAGCGCTCCCGCCCCGGAGGCGGATTAACCGGCCCGAAGCGGGCAGGAATAGCTCTGGCCAGGGTGCGGTTGGCCCAACTGCAGCAAACGCAGCTAGAGCGAACGCCGGCGAGAGCAGATGGCAGCGGACGGGCGTAGGCGACAGATGTGACTTAGGCGACAGAGCGTGCGCTTGTCTGTGATAAGCCTTACTGTGTCAGTAATACCTGGTGTGTTCCGGGCACGAGTTACAGCCGGGCCTCAGGTTAACCCGCTAAGCTGCCTGGACCGGATGGACCGCCGCGAGGAGGATCCCAGCGAGATGGAGAGGCTAGCCGCCGAGGCGGCCGATGCACTGGCGGGGGCGCCAGCCGACGAGGTGATCGCGTGGGCGGTGAGCACGTTCGGGCGACGGATCTGCATTACTTCGTCGATGACCGACGCCGTCCTGGTGAACCTGGTGTCTAAGCACCTGCCGGACATCGACGTGCTCTTCCTCGACACCGGTTATCACTTCGCCGAGACGATAGGTACCAGGGACGCGGTCTCAGCCACGTACCCGGTCAACGTCATCAACGTGACGCCACCGACCACCGTCGAAGAGCAGGATGCCGAGCTTGGCGCCCGGCTCTACAGCCGCAACCCGGACCTGTGCTGCTATCTGCGCAAGGTGGTGCCGCTCGAGGAGTCCCTCGGCCCCTACGACGCCTGGTTCACCGGGGTGCGGCGGGAGGAGACCGACGCCCGCAGTGACACCAAGGTCGTCCAGTGGGATGCGCGCCGCGAGATGATCAAAGTGAATCCGATCGTCGAGTGGACGCAGCAGCAGGTCGACGATTACATCGTGGCCAACAACATCCTCGTTAACCCGCTGGTCTATGACGGCTACCCGTCGATCGGCTGCCGCACCTGCACTTCGCGGGTAGCCGACGGAGCCGACCCGCGCAGCGGCCGCTGGGCAGGCACCGCGAAGACCGAGTGCGGCATCCACACTTAGGCGCGGCGATGGCAGTGACGCAAGACCGGCGGCACGCCACGCATCAGGTACTGAATCAGGTACCGCCACTAGCTGGATATGACGTGGCCGACGATCCGGCCCTGCTCGGCGCCTTGCGCCGGGAGGGCGCCGGGTGGGCCGAGACCGAGCTGCATGAGCTTGGCGTCCGCGCAGGAGCGGCGGAGACGCAGGAGCAGGCCCGGCTGGCGAACGTGAGCAAGCCAGTGCTTCGCACCCATGACTCCCGCGGCTACCGGATCGACGAGGTCGAGTTCCACCCGTCCTGGCATCAGCTGGTGAACACCGCAGTCAGCCATGGCCTCCATGGCGCGCCCTGGGCGGACCCGACGGCAGCTGCACACGTTGCCAGGGCCGCTAAGTTCATGGTCTGGACCCAGGCCGAGGCCGGCCATGGCTGCCCCGTCTCGATGACCTACGCCTGCGTGCCGGCGCTCCGGCACTCCGCCGACCTGACCGCGCGCTACGAGCCGCTGCTGACCTCGGCCAGCTACGATCCGGGCCTCCGTCCGCCTGAGAGCAAGGCCGGGCTGCTGGCCGGGATGGCGATGACCGAGAAGCAAGGTGGCTCGGACGTCCGGGCGAATACCACCACGGCAGTCCCGGCGGGCGACGGCAGCTACCTGCTCACCGGGCACAAGTGGTTCTGCTCAGCGCCCATGTGCGATCTGTTCCTGGTGCTCGCGCAGGCGCGCGAGGGCCTGACTTGCTTCCTGCTGCCGCGAGTTCTGCCCGATGGCAGCCGGAACGCGATGTACATCCAGCGGCTGAAGGACAAGCTCGGGAACACTTCGAACGCCTCCAGCGAAGTCGAGTACGACCAGGCTCTGGCCTGGCCGGTCGGCGAACTGGGCCGGGGAGTGCCGACAATCATCAACATGGTCAGCGCCACCCGGCTGGACTGCGTGCTCGGCAGCACAGCCGCCATCCGGCAGGCGACCGTGATCGCAGCCAGCTACGCGGGCCTCCGCCAGACCTTCGGGGCCCCGCTGATTGACCACCCGGCGATGACCGGCGTCATCGCCGACCTGACCGTAGAGTCAGAGGCCGCCACGACTCTGGCCATCCGGCTGGCCGGGGCCGCCGACCGAGCGGCCCGCGGCGACGAGGCCGAGGCGGCACTGCTCCGGATCGCCCTGCCCGCGGCTAAGTACTGGATCTGCAAGCGCACGCCGATCATCACTGCCGAAGCGCTGGAATGCCTCGGCGGGAATGGCTACGTCGAGGATTACTCGCCGATGCCGCGGCTGCTGCGCGACTCACCGCTCAACTCGATCTGGGAAGGATCGGGTAACGTCGCCGCCCTGGACGTACTCCGTGCCCTGACCAGGGCACCTGCCAGTGCCGACGCGCTGCTCGCTGAGATCGACCTGGCAGCAGGCGAGGGGCGCGCGGCGGCTGCCTCAGCCAGCCTGCGCGAACTGCTGAAGGAAGCTCAGGGACCGGACGCCCAGCGCCTGGCGCGGCGGCTGGCCGGCCAGATCACGGTCGCGCTGCAGGCGTCGCTGCTGGCCCGGCATGCCCCGGCGGCGATCTGGGATGCGTTCAGCAGCACCAGGCTTGGCGCTGCCGCCGGCGCGGATAGCTCCGCAGGGCCGCTCGGCGGGCCCGGCGCGCCGTTCGGCAGCCTGCCCGACGGGGTCGACCTGGCGGCCATCGTGGCCCGGTCTGCTGTTACCACCGGGTAGGGTCAGCGGATGCAGATCTGGCCGGGCGCCGCCTATCCGCTTGGCGCCACCTGGGATGGATCAGGTACCAACTTCGCCCTGTTCTCCGAGGTCGCCGACCGCGTTCAGCTGTGCCTGTTCGATGCCGACGACACCGAGACCCGGCTGGACCTGACCGAGGTCGACGGCTTTGTCTGGCACTGCTACCTGCCCTCGGTGGGACCCGGCCAGCGCTACGCCTACCGAGTGTGGGGCCCGTACGAACCCAAGCAGGGCCACCGCTGCAACGCTGCCAAGCTGCTGCTCGACCCGTACGGCAAGGCCGTCGACGGCAGCGTGCGCTGGGATCCGGCGCTATTCAGCTACCAGCTCAGCAACCCGGCGCAGCGCAACGATGCCGACAGCGCCCCGTTCATGCCGCGCAACGTGGTCGTCAACCCGTACTTCGACTGGACCGGCGACCGGCAGCCGCGGACCCCCTATCACCAGACGGTGATCTACGAGGCGCACGTCCGCGGGCTGACCATGCACCACCCGGAAGTACCGCCGGAGCAGCGCGGCACGTACTCGGGCCTGGCGTCACCACCGGTGATCAACCATCTGACCACACTCGGCATCACCGCGATTGAGCTGATGCCGGTGCACCAGTCGGTGCCCGAGCACGAGCTCGCCGCCCGCGGTCTGACTAACTACTGGGGCTACAACACCATCGGTTTCCTCGCCCCCCACAACGCGTACTCGAGCGCCGCGGAGCCGCACGGCCAGGTCGCGGAGTTCAAGTCAATGGTGAAAGCGCTGCATCAGGCAGGCATCGAGGTGATCCTCGACGTGGTGTACAACCACACCGCGGAGTCCGGCGCATTCGGTCCGACGCTCTCTTTCCGCGGCATCGACAACGCGGCCTATTACCGTCTCGACGACAGCGATCCGTCGGTCTACCTCGACTACACCGGGTGCGGCAACAGCCTGAATGTCCGGCACCCGCACGCACTCCAGCTCATCATGGACTCGCTGCGGTACTGGATCCTGGACATGCACGTGGACGGGTTCCGCTTCGACCTGGCCGCCGCGCTGGCCCGCGAGCTGCATGAGGTAGACCGGCTGTCAGCTTTCTTCGAGCTGGTGCAGCAAGACCCGGTCGTATCCCAGGTGAAGCTGATCGCCGAGCCGTGGGACGTCGGCGCCGGCGGCTATCAGGTCGGCAAGTTCCCGCCGTTGTGGACCGAGTGGAACGGCAAGTACCGGGACACGGTGCGGGATTTCTGGCGCGGCCAGCCAGCCACGATCGGCGAGTTCGCCTCCCGGCTGAGCGGCTCGTCCGACCTGTACGAGACCAGTGCGCGGCGGCCGGTCGCGTCGGTCAATTTCGTCACCTGCCATGACGGATTCACCATGGCCGACCTGGTCAGTTACAACACCAAGCACAACGAGGCCAACGGGGACGGCAATACCGATGGCACCGACGACAACCGGTCCTGGAACTGCGGCAGTGAAGGCCCGACCGACGACCCGGCTATCGCCGAGTTGCGCAGTCGCCAGGTACGCAACTTCCTGGTCACCCTGTTCTGCTCGCAGGGTGTGCCGATGCTGCTGGCTGGCGACGAACTCGGCCGCACTCAGCGCGGTAACAACAACGCCTACTGCCAGGACAACGAGACCTCCTGGGTGGACTGGACGGCAGCCAGCCAGCAGGCCGGCCTGTTCGAGTTCACCTGCGCGCTGATCGCGCTGCGCCGCGAGCACCCGGTCTTCCGTCGTCGCCGCTTCTTCAGCGGCGAACTCGCAGGCGCTAGCGGTACCGAGGTACGCGACATCAGCTGGCTTACGGCGGCTGGCACTGAGATGACGATCGACGACTGGCGCAGCGGGTACGCGCGGTCGATGGCGGTGCTGCTGAACGGCGACGCCATCACAGAGCCGGGCAGCCGCGGCGAGGCCATCACCGACCAGAGCTTCCTGCTGCTGTTCAACGCCGGCGACCAGCCGGTGACCTTCACCCTGCCTGGCGGAGATTTCGCTTCGGGCTGGCAGGTCGTGACGGACACTGCTGCGCCAGCGGACCACACTCCGTCAGCCGACCAGCCGAGCCCGCTGACCACCCGTGAGGTGGCCAGCCGATCGGTGGTGATCCTGCGCGCAGCCAGCGGTTAGTTCGCCGTCAGCGCCACCGGCGGGCCGGCTCGGCGTGACGTCTGATTGACTGCTTGCCGTGCGCCAGATCTTTCCGGTCCAGGGGCCAGATCTGCAGGTCGTGCCGAAGGCCACGGCGGGCCCGCCGCCACCCGCGGTGCAGGAGCTTGCCCGGCTGTACGCCGCCGACGCGCGGCCGAGATGGCTGCAGGCAAACATGGTGGCCAGCGTCGACGGTGCCGCGTCGCTAGCGGGCCGGTCCGGTGGCTTGTCCGGACCCGGCGACCGGATGGTGTTCACGGTGCTGCGCAGCCAGGCCGACCTGATCCTGGTCGGCGCAGGCACAGCCAGGACGGAGCGGTACCGGCCCGCGCAGGCAGCCGAGCTGTGGCGGCAGCTCCGCCCGGCGGGCGCGCCGCTGCCCGCCATCGCGGTCGTCACCGCGAGACTGAACGTTGACCCTGACTGGCAGCTGCTGACCGGCGCTCCTGCCGACGCCCAGACCATCGTCATCACAACTACTGACGCACCGGCGGACCGCAAGGCGGCTATTGCCAGGTACGGCCAGGTCATCGAAGCCGGGCAGGGCCACGTCGACATGACTACGGCCGTGTCTGCATTGCGCGGCCTCGGTTATAACCGCATCCTGTGCGAAGGCGGGCCGACCTTGCTCGGTCAGCTCTATGCCGCCCGCCTGGTTGACGAGTTGTGCCTGACCACGAGCCCGCTTATCGCGGCTGGGCCGGCCGACCGCATCGTGAGCCCTGCTCCGGCAGGCCCTGCTCCGTCAGACTCAGCCGGGACCGCCGACGGGGTATCCGCGCGGCTGTCGCTGACGCACCTGCTAGCCGATGAGAGTTTTCTGTTCTGCCGTTACCTGACTGAGAAGTGAGCGCGCCGCTGCCTGTGCCCGCCATGCCGTGCTCGCCAGCCCGCGCCCGACAGCAATGGCCGAAAGGATCGCATCATGCCGCTTCATGCCAAGGTCGACGAAGCTCACGGACCTGCTGAGCTCGACCTCAATCCGGTCTACTGCCGGATCGACCACGCCGTCCCCCGGCACCGGCTGCCAGCCGAGCCGATGGATCCGGCTGTCGCGCTCGCGCTGGTGAGAGACGAGCTGATCCTGGACGGCAATGCCAGGCTCAATCTGGCGACGTTCGTCACCACCTGGATGGAGCCGGAAGCTGAGCAACTGATGGCTGCCTGCTTCAGCAAGAACATGATCGACAAGGACGAGTATCCGCAGACCGCGGAGCTGGAGCGGCGCTGCGTCAACATCCTTGCCCACCTTTGGCACGCGCCGGCCGCCAGTCCTGGCACCGCGTCAGGCGAGGACCAGGGCGACGACGGTGCCCGCGGCTCGGCCACCGGCTGCTCGACCACCGGGTCGAGCGAGGCCTGCATGCTCGGTGGGCTTGCCCTGCTCTGGCGCTGGCGCGCCCGCCGCGGCCTCGCGCCCGGTGCCGGCGCCCAGCCAACTCGAGCCCAGCCAGATCGCGCCCAGCCAGATCGAGCACAGCCAGATCGAGCACAGCCAGATCGAGCACAGCCAAACCTGGTCATGGGCGCTAACGTCCAGGTCTGCTGGGAGAAGTTCTGCCGGTACTGGCAAGTCGAGCCGAGGCTGGTGCCGATGGAACCGGGCCGGCTGCACCTGACCGGGCCGGAGGCCGCCGCACGCTGCGACGAGAACACCATCGGCGTCGTCGCGGTTCTGGGCTCCACCATGGACGGCAGCTACGAGCCAGTCGCGGAGATTGCCGCAGCGCTGGACGCGCTCCAGCACGACACCGGGCTGGACATCCCCGTGCACGTTGACGGGGCGTCCGGCGGTTTCGTCGCGCCATTCCTGCAGCCGGACCTGGAATGGGACTTCCGGGTGAGCCGGGTGGCCTCGATCAACACCTCTGGCCACAAGTACGGCCTGGTGTATCCGGGCGTGGGCTGGATCATCTGGCGGGACGCGGCCGCGCTGCCTGACGACCTGGTGTTCAAGGTGAACTACCTAGGCGGCGACATGCCGACCTTCGCGCTGAACTTCTCGCGGCCGGGCTCTCAGGTAGCCGCCCAGTACTACAACTTCGTCCGGCTCGGCTTCGCGGGGTACCGCCAGATCCAGCTCACCTGCCAGCACGTGGCCAGCTACCTCGCTCGGGAGATCGCCGGAATGGGCCCGTTCGAACTGCTCTCCGATGGCTCGGAACTGCCGGTGATCGCGTTCAAGCTGACCGACCCTGCTGCCTCCGGCTACACCATGTTCGACCTTTCGGAGCGCCTCAGGCAGCGGGGCTGGCTTGTGCCCGCCTACACGTTCCCTGAGAACATGCAGGACACTGCCGTGCTGCGCATCGTAGTGCGGAACGGCTTCAGCCAGGATCTCGCCGGGCTGCTGATCAGTGATCTGCGAACGCAGGTGCAAGTGCTGGAGGCGGCACCGCAGCAGCCGGTGCCGCTGCTGCCGGGCGCCCAGCGCAGCGGGTTCGCGCACTGACGGCAGCGGGTGAGCCCGACGACGCGGCCTAGTGTCAGACGCTCGTCCACCGGGCGCGTACCGTCTGCGATCGGCCGCTAACCGAGCAGGAGAGGCGTCCGTCACGCAGCGACCACGGCCCGTCGCACTCCACTTCGGCCGGGGCACCGGGCAGCCACGCCGTCACTTCGAATTCCGTCGGCCGTGGCGCTGACAACTCCAGGCTCCACGAGTCATCACCCCACTGGCTGCAGCACCAGATGCCAGGGCCGACATACCCTGCCCGGCGCTGCCCTGCGTCGCCGGCAAAGGCCAGGACACTGCGCCGGTCCGGCAGGTCCGGCGCGTACGGGCTGAGGGAAACGACGTCGTCAGGGAGCAGCGCCAGGATCGCCCCGCCGCGCACGAAGACCGGAATATCGTCGGGGCCGACCTCGACGCTGATAACGCCGGGCCCGCTGAAGGTGCGGCCCGGAGAGAACAGATCCGACCAGTGACCAGGCGGCAGGATGACCCGCCGCAGCGCGCAGCCAGCTTCGAGGACTGGTGCCACCAGCAGGTCCGGGCCGAGGAGATACTGGTCAGCGACGGGTTCGAGATCCGGGTAGACCAGTTCGAGCGCGCACATGATCGGCCGCCCGGTGGCCCGGTAGGTGTCATGCGCGGCCATAAGGTAGTCGTTCAGGCGGGTGTGCCAGCCGGCCCAGCGACGCCAGGACGGCAGCACATCGGCATCCCAGATCTGCGGGCGGTCGTATTCCGGTACCTCGATGCCGCCCGCCTTCGTCCGCATCACCGGGCAGAAGGCCGAGAACTGGATCCACCGCCGCAGCAGTTCCGGTGTCAGCCGATCCCGCGTGGACATGAACCCGCCAGTGTCGCTGCCCCACATCGCGATGCCGCTGGCGCCCATGGAGAGGCCGCATGTCACCGCGCTGGCCAGGCCGTCGAATCCCCACGAGGTGGTGGGATCCCCGCCCCAGACGATGGGCACGACCGCGGCAGTGCCGGTCCAGCCGGACCGGACGAACCTTGCCAGCCGCCGACCGTGGCGCTCTTCAAGCCCGGCGGCCGCGGCCGCTGCGGCGGCATGAAACAGGGTCGGGTAGCGGTTATGCGCTGCAGGTCCGGTCCGCCCGTCGGCCGTGACCACGTCGAGCGGCGTGTACTCGCCGAAATCCTCCATCCAGCCGTCGTAGCCGGCTGCGACAATGCGCTCCGCGACGTCGGTCCAGCACGCTCGCCCCTGCGGGGTACTGAAGTCGTACTGCGTCTCGCTGGTATGCGGCGGCACCCGGCCGCCGGCATAGCCGCGATAGAGATACGGCTCGCCCGACTGGTGAGCCTGCAGAGCCCGTGCTTGCGCAGCGGGCTCGTAGGCCTCCGGGTACGCGGTACCGACCAGCGGGTTGATGTAGCTGAGCGTCGCCAGGCCACGCGCGTGGAAGGCGGCCGTGCGAGCCCGCTCTGACGCCTCGTGCCCGCGGTCCTCCCCCAGCGGCAGGTACCGGCAGTGCGTCTCGACAGCGGAGGCCGCCGCACCGCTCAGCGCATCGAGCTGCCTCTGCTCCTCCTCCGCGGGAACGTGATTCGCGTGCCCGCTCTGATACCACGGGCCGAAGAACCACCGGGCCGGCGCAGGCTGTCGTCCTGCCGCGGCGGTGTACCGCTGCAGCGCGTCCAGCGGCGCCGGCCCCGCGTACACCGTGTAACGCAGCTGGTTTGCCTCGGCCTCGATGCTCCAGCTGTCAGCGGAGTCCGTGCGCAGCCGGATGTAGCTCAGGTCGTCCTGGTCGATCGACACGCCGTACCCGAGCGTCGACAGCACCCACGGCAGCGGGAAGTAGGTTGCGTCGCGGCGGTTCCTGATCGCCCACGGCGGCACTATGTCGGCGAGGAACGGGTACTCGTGCGGCTGATACGGGCCCTCGCCGACGTAGTTCTCGACGACACCGCGGTCCAGGCTGACCGCATGAGAGCGCTCGCCGAATCCCAGGAAGCGCTCACCGTCGCGGGCAGCGAACCGCTGGCTGACGACCGCGGCTCGCTCCACCCAGACGGTGACGCTGACTGTCCCCTCGGCGCCGGGCCGGATATCGACAGCTGCTGCTGGCGCGCCGGGATGATTAGTCTCGAGTGCAGCGCGATAGCCGCCCGCTGCCCGTTCCTCGCTGCGGGCGCGGGTGATCCGGTACTCGCCGCCGACCGGCGGATCCGCGTCGGACGGCCTGGCTGCACTGTCATCCCAGCGCGGTTCGCACCCGAACTCGGTCGCGCAGGCCTGCTCGAGCACGCCAAACGACAGCGTCCACGGTTCAGCTGTAATGGAAAGCGCGAGGGAGCTCACGGCCCGGAGTCCGGCTCGCCTGCGTCATCCAGGCGCGACGCGCGACTCAGGCGCCCTTGCGCAGCCGGTCGAGCGCCTCAGCGAGGATCGCGGCGCCGTCGGTGTCGTTGCGCCGCTCCTTCACGTAGGCCAGGTGCGTCTTGTACGGCTCGGCGTGGGGCGGCGCCGGCGGATTAGCCTCATTCTGACCGGCCGGCAATCCGCAGCGCGGACAGTCCCAGAACTCCGGGATCGCCGCGTCGCATGCAAAGCTCGGGATGGTCTCGTGCCGGTTGCAGCACCAGAAGGACACCCGCACACGCGGCGCAGCCTCGCCGCGCTCGGCCTCACCCATCGGCCCGGCCCCAACCCGGCTGCCGCGTATGGCGTTGCCACTACTCACTGCTCACCCCTCGCTCAGACGACGTGCGGATCGCTGCCGCACCTAGCGCCGCACCTTGTCCAGACTTTAATGCTTGTCAAGGATCCCTAGGGCGACGATGCAGACGAACCAGATAACCCCGGTGACGATGGTGATCCGGTCCAGGTTCCGCTCAACGACCGAGGAGGAGCCGAGGGACGAGGAGATGCCGCCGCCGAACAGATCGGACAGGCCGCCGCCCTTGCCCTTGTGCAGCAGCACAAGCAGCACCATCAGCAGGCTGGTGATGATCAAAATCACAGAGAATGCGACAGTCACTGCGGTTTCTCGTCTCTCCCGGCTGGTTCAGGCCGTGACGCGGGACCGGGTCCCTACGTGGCGACGGCACGCTCAGGCGGACACGCCCTGCTCACGATACCGGCAAATCCTCACGAACTCACTGGCATCCAGGCTCGCGCCGCCTACGAGCGCCCCGTCGACGTCCGGCTCGGCCATGATCGCGGGCATGTTGTCGGGCTTTACCGACCCGCCATACAGGATACGCGCGCTTGCCCCTGCCGGGTGCCCGTGAACGGCGGAAATCCGTGCCCGGATGGCCCCGCAGACTTCCTGAGCATCTGCCGGAGTAGCTACTTCGCCCGTTCCGATGGCCCAGACCGGCTCGTAGGCGACCACCAGGCCGGCCACCTGCTCCGCGGACAGGCCCGCAAGGCCGCCGCCGAGCTGGGCCAGGGTGTAGTCAAGGTGCTCGCCAGCCTGACGGACCTCGAGCGGCTCGCCGACGCACAGCACCGGGGTCATGCTCCGCTGCAGCACGGCGCGGACCTTAGCGTTGACCACCGAATCGTCTTCCTGGTGATAGCGCCGCCGCTCCGAGTGCCCGGCAACGACGAACTGGCAGCCGAGCTTGGCCAGCATCCGGGCGGAGATATCGCCGGTGTATGCGCCGTCCTCGTGCGGCGAGACGTCCTGCGCGCCGTACAGCAACCGCAGCTTGTCCCCGTCGATCAGGGTCTGGACGCTGCGCAGCGCGGTGAACGGCGGCAAGATCGCTATGTCGACGGCGTTGAAGTCCTTGTCGGTCAGCGCGAACCCGAGCTTCTGGGTCAGCGCGATGGCCTCCAGGTGGTTGTTGTGCATCTTCCAGTTGCCGGCCACCAGCGGCTTCCTGGCGGTACCCGTCCGCACGGGGCCCGTTCGCTCGGGGGCCATCAGCTCGCCGGATCCGGTTCAGCTAGCGCCGCAAGGCCAGGCAGCGTCGCGCCTTCGAGGTACTCCAGGCTGGCTCCGCCGCCAGTGGAAATGTGGCTGAAGCCGTCCTCGGGCAGCCCGAGCCGGCGGACTGCCGCGGCTGAGTCGCCGCCGCCGACGACCGTGAAGCCCGGCAGTGCGCTGATCGCCTCCGCGACCGCCCTGGTGCCGGCCGCGAACGCCGGGAACTCGAACACCCCGACTGGCCCGTTCCAGAACACCGTGGCGGCGTCGGCCAGCTTGGCCGTGAACAGCGCTCTGGTCGCCGGGCCCATGTCCACGCCTTCGCGGTCAGCCGGGAACGCGTCCGCCGGGTAGACGTCGTGCTCGGCGTCCGGCGCGAACCGGGCCGCCCCGACCAGGTCAACCGGCAGCACCAGCTCGACGCCGCGCGCCTCCGCGTCCGCCATGACCTTCCGGACCTCGTCGATCCTGTCGGCCTCCAGCAGCGAGTTGCCGACCTCGTAGCCCTTGGCCGCCAGGAAGGTGTACGACATCCCGCCGCCGATCAGGATCCGGTCTGCCCGGCCCAGCAGGTTCGCGATCACGGCCAGCTTGTCCGACGGCTTCGCGCCGCCAAGCACCACGACGTACGGCCGGGCTGGCTCATCCAGCCGCTCCAGCACCTTGACCTCTGCCTCGACCAGGTCGCCGGCAGCATGCGGCAGCAGCGCGGGCAAGTCGTACACGCTCGCGTGCTTGCGGTGCAGCGCGCCGAACCCGTCGCCAACATACGCCTGGCCGAGCGCGGCGAGCCGCGCAGCCAGTGCCGCCCGCTCCGCCGGGTCCTTGCTGGTCTCGGCAGGCTCGAAGCGGATGTTCTCCAGCATGGCGACGTCACCGTCGGCCAGCGCGGCCGCGACGGCCTTAGCCGAATCGCCCGCCACGTCGGTCGCCAGCGGAACCGGAGCGCCCAGCAACTCCGACAGCCGCGCGGCCACCGGAGCTAGCGACGGGCCACCGGCAGCCCGGTCGGCGTAACTGTCGCCCTTCGGCCGCCCGAGGTGGGCGATGATCAGCACCTTCGCGCCGCGTTTCCGTAGCTTATTGATTGTCGGCAGGCTTGCCCGGATGCGGCCGTCGTCGGTAATCGTGGTGCCGTCCAGCGGCACGTTCAGGTCGGCTCGCAGCAGCACGACCCGGCCGGCAACGGCCAGCGAATCGAGGCCCTTCACGTGCGGCGTCCCGTCACGAGCGGGCGGGAAGGCTGGCACCCACCATGGCGGCGAGGTCAGCGAGCCGGTTGGAGTAGCCCCACTCGTTGTCGTACCAGCCGATGACCTTGACCTGATCACCGGACGCCATCGTCAGCTGCGAGTCAAACGTGCAGGAATACGGCGTTCCGACGATATCGGACGACACGATCGGGTCCTCGGTGTAGTGCAGGTAGCCCTTGAGCGGCCCGTCGGCAGCAGCGCGGTAGGCCGCGTTGACTTCCTCGATGGTGGCCTCCCGCTCAAGCTGGACGACCAGGTCGGTCACCGAGCCGTCCATTACCGGCACGCGCATGGACAGCCCGTCCAGCTTGCCCTTCAGCTCGGGCAGCACCAGCGAAGTGGCCTTGGCCGCGCCGGTGGTGGTCGGGATGATGTTCTGCGCAGCCGCCCTCGCCCGGCGCAGGTCCTTGTGCGGGAAGTCGAGTATCACCTGGTCGTTGGTGTAGGCGTGGATGGTCGTCATCAGGCCCTTGCGGATGCCGAAGCTGTCGTGCAGGACTTTGGCCATCGGCGCCACGCAGTTCGTGGTGCAGGAGGCGTTGGAGATGATGTTGTGCTGCGCCGGATCGTAGCGGTCGTCGTTCACGCCCAGCACGATCGTGATGTCCTCGCCCTTCGCAGGCGCCGAGATGATCACCTTGCGCGCACCGCCGGCCAGGTGCTTCGCCGCGTCCGCCGCGCTGGTGAACCGGCCGGTGGACTCGATCACGACGTCGACCCCGAGGTCGCCCCACGGCAACGCGGCCGGGTCCTTCTCGGCCAGCATCTTGATGTGGTGGCCGCCAGCCCGGATCACATCCCCGTCGGCGACCACATCGACGTCGAGCGTGCCAAGCACCGTGTCGTACTTCAGCAGGTGAGCGCAAGTAGCGAGGTCGCCGAGGTCATTCGCCGCGACGATCTCGATGTCGCCCCCGCCGCCGGCGTGCACGGCCCGCCAGAAGTTCCTGCCGATCCGGCCGAACCCGTTGATTCCAACCCGTACGCTCACCGCGGGTGCGCTCCTTCGTCGTAGCAGTGCCCTTTTAGCCGTGCATGCCCTGGTCCGGGCGGTCTTTTGTGGTGCACAGCCAGCGGTCGCAACCCTACCGGACGCGCCTGAGTCGAAGGTCTCCGAGCAGCCATCCGGGCCAGCAACGCAAGACCATTACTGCAAAGGGAAACGGGGCTGTCTAAGGCGCCAGCATTTCGGCAGTGAGAGTGGATTCGGTGTTCGGGATCCCGAGTTCTATCGCTCGGCGGTCGGCGAGCGCGAGCAGTCTCCTGATCCGTCCGGCGATGGCGTCCTTGGTGAGTGCCGGATCGGCCAGCTGGCCGAGCTCCTCAAGGCTTGCCTGCCGGTGCTTGATCCGCAGCTCCCCGGCGACGATGAGGTGCTCCGGGGCCTCGGCGCCGAGAATCTCCAGGGCGCGCTCGACCCGGGCGCCGGCCGCGACCGCCGCACGGGCGCTGCGTCGCAGGTTGGCATCGTCGAAGTTCGCCAGCCGGTTCGCAGTCGCCCGGACCTCCCGGCGCATGCGCCGCTCCTCCCAGGCGATCACGCTGTCGTGCGCACCGAGGCGGATGAGCAGGTCCTTGATCGAGTCGCCGTCCCGGACCACTACCCGGTCCACTCCCCGGACGTCGCGGGCCTTGGCATGGATCTTGAGCCGCCTTGCGGCTCCGACCATGGCGAGCGCTGCCTCCGGACCAGGGCAGGTCACCTCGAGCGACATGGACCGGCCGGGCTCGGTCAGGCAGCCGTGCGCGAGGAACGCTCCGCGCCACGCGGCTTCGCAGTCGCAGGTCGTGCCGGACACCACTTGCCTCGGCAAGCCGCGCACCGGACGGCCGTAGTTGTCGACCAGGCCGGCTTGCCTGGCCAGGCTCTCGCCGTCGGCGTGCACGCGGACGACGTAGCGGTTACCTTTACGCAGCCCGCCGGGGGCCAGTACAACCAGGTCGGACGCGTGGCCGAAGACCTCGCCGATGTCCTTGCGGAGACGGCGCGCCGCAACCCCGGTGTCGAGCTCTGCCTCCACGACGATCCGGCCGGCTGCCAGATGCAGCCCGCCTGCGAATCGCAGGATGGTCGAGACCTCAGCCTTGCGGCAGCATGGCTTCAGCACGCTTACCCGGCTGAGCTCGTCCTTGACCAGACCAGTCAGCGCCACGGGCCTCACTCCCCCTCAAATAGCTGCGCGAACGCGCCTGCCAGGCGGCGCGGATCGTGCCGCGGCGATCCGTCCCCGACGGCCAGGTCGGCCAGGACGAGACGGGCACCGAGCAGTCCTGCTGCCTTCTCCAGCTCCGTCGTCGACCCGGCGGCCGCGGCGCGGTCGGCAAGCACGACATCGATCGCTAGGTCAGGCGCGTGGTCCGCGAGGACCTCCAGGTGGGCGTGCGGCGAGAACCCTTCCGTCTCACCGGGTTGCGGCGCCAGATTCAGCGCTACCAGCCTCCGCGCTCGAGTCTCAACCAGCGCCGCGGCCAGTTCCGGAACCAGCAGGTGCGGTAGCACGCTGGTGAACCAGGAGCCAGGCCCGAGCACCACCCAGTCCGCCGCCCCGATCGCTTGCACGGCCTCCGGGCACGCGGGCGGGTCGGCGGGTACCAGTGATACCGACCGTACCCGTCCCGTCGTCGTCGCGCAGGCCACCTGGCCGCGAACTGTGCTCACCTCGTCCGGCCTGTCCGGATCTGCACCGGCAACTTCTGCAACAAGGTCCAGCGGTACCGCCGACATCGGCAGCACCCGGCCGTGCGCGCCGAGTAGCCGGGCCACCCATTCCAGCCCCTGCACTGTGTCGCCGAGCAGTTCCCACAGCGCGACGATCAGCACGTTGCCCACCGCGTGCCCGGTCAGTCCGGTCTCTGGCGCCACGTCTCTGGAATCCTCGTCGCTGGCAGCCACATCACCACGGCCGGCGAACCGGTGCTGGATCACCCGGCTCCACGTGGTCCCCCAGGCGTCATCGCCGCACAGCGCGGCCAGCGCCATCCGGAGGTCCCCTGGTGGCAGAACGCCGAACTCGCGGCGCAGCCGGCCGCTCGAGCCGCCGTCGTCGGCCACCGTGACGATCGCGGTCAGGTCCCTGGTCACTCGCCGCAGGCCGGACAGTGACGCGTGCAGGCCGTGGCCGCCGCCGAACGCGACGACCTTAGGGTTCCGCGGCCGTCCCGGTACCGAATCGGTCATGCTTACTCGCGGCCCAGATCGCGATGCGTGACCTGAATTCCCGGCCAGGTCTGCGACAGCCGGGCAGCCATCTCCTCGGCCATTACCACGCTGCGGTGCTTACCGCCGGTGCAGCCAACCGCAAGCAGCACGAAATGCCGGCCAGTCCGGTCGTAGCCGGCCAGCGCGATCTCCACCGCCTGCACGAACGCCTCGAGGAACTCAGTGGCGCCTGGCTGGCCGAGCACGTACTTGATGACCGGTTCATCCTGGCCAGTCTGCGGCGCAAGTTCGGGGATCCAGTGCGGGTTCGGCAGGAACCGGCAGTCGGCCACCATGTCGGCGTCCACTGGCAGCCCGTACTTGTACCCGAACGACACCACGCTGACGCGCAGCGCAGTGTCGGCTTCGGTGGCGAACGCGGACCGCATCCGGGACCGCAGCTCGTGCACGTTCAGCGCGCTGGTGTCTAGCACCAGGTCAGCTTCCGCGCGCATGCCCTGCAGGAGCTCACGCTCGGCGGTGATGCCGTCGACCACCCGGGCGCCTTCCTGTAGCGGGTGCGGCCGGGAGACGCTGTCGAACCTGCGCACCAGGGTCTCGTCGGACGCTTCCAGGAACACCACATACGGCCGCACACCTCGGGCGTTGAGATCGCTGATCGCCGACTTGAGGTCGGTCGAGAACGCACGGCTCCGGATGTCCACGACCGCGGCCAGCCTCGGTACCGCGCCGCTGGCTCGCTGCGCGAGATCCGCCATCGTCGGCAGCAGGTCGGCCGGAAGGTTGTCGGCGACGAACCAGTCCAGGTCCTCCAGCGCCTTAGCCGCGGTGCTTCGCCCCGCGCCCGACAGCCCGGTGATGATCACGATCTCCTGCTGCGTCACATCACGCTGGGCTGAATCACGCTGGCCTGGATCACGCTGGCCTGAATCACGCTGGCCTGGATCACGCTGGGCCGGATCACGCTGGGCTGAATCACGCTGGCCTGGATCACGCTGGGCCGGATCACGGTTCATCTGCTGGCCTCGCTCATGCCCGGTCCGCCAACACGCTGGTCCCCCAACACGCTGCCTGTCACGACGCTGTCCCCCACGACGCTGTCCCCCACGACGCTGTCCCCACGGTCGCCAGACCCATCCGGGGTGTCGTCCGCATCTGCGCTGCCGACGCCATCCCCGTTCCGGTGCAAAGCCTCGTGCACCGCCTCAGCCGTCCGCGGGCCGAAGCCCGGCACCGCCGCTATGTCCTGCACCGTCGCAGCGCGCAGCTTGCGCAGTGAGCCGAACCGGCGCAGCAGCGTAGCCCGGCGGGCCGGGCCCAGTCCGGGGATGTCGTCGAGCTTGCTCGTCGTCAGCGCGGCGCCGCGCTTGGCCCGGTGGTACGTGATCGCGAACCGGTGCGCCTCGTCCCGCACTCGCTGCAACAAGTAGAGGCCCTCGCTGCTGCGCGGCAGGATGACCGGGCCGTCCTCGCCGGGCAGCCACACCTCTTCGAGCCGTTTCGCCAGGCCGCACACCGCGACATCGACGATGCCAAGCTCGTCCAGCGCGCGTACCGCGGCGGCCACCTGGGCGGGCCCGCCGTCAATCACCAGCAGGTTAGGCGGGTAAGCGAACTTCCGCCGCGCCTCGAGGTCGAGTGGCGCCTCGCCGGCGGCGCCTGCCTGCAGGCTCGCTGCCTCGGCTGTCCGCTCCTCGAGATACCGGCGGAACCGCCGGGTAATCACCTCGTGGATGGCGGCCACGTCGTCGGTCCCGTCCAGGCCCTTGATTGCGAACCTGCGGTA
>Ga0335073_10000673_pt1 | contig 44569 bp, 34 predicted proteins | sample Lox_Sample_22_FD_207093 | JGI IMG/M metagenome (GOLD analysis project Ga0335073, IMG submission 207093) | Soil microbial communities from Loxahatchee National Wildlife Refuge, Florida, United States - Lox_Sample_2.2 | ecosystem: Environmental > Terrestrial > Soil > Wetlands | place: USA...
ATCCGGGACTCGCCCCCCGACTGTCAGTACCCTGCGGGAGGCTTGGTTCGTGAGCCTTCCATTTCCCGAACCCACTGCTCCCGCGCCGTCGCGGGCCGAGGTGTTCCTGCGCTACCTCGACTTCTTCCGCGACCGGCTGGTCAGCAAGCTGGCCAGCCTGCCCGCCAGCGAGCTGCGCAGCAGCCGGCTGCCGTCGGGCTGGGCGCCGATCGAGTTGGTCAAGCACCTTCGCTATGTCGAGCTGCGCTGGCTCGAGTGGGGCTTCGAGGGCAGCGACTTCGATGACCCGTGGGCCGATGCCCGGGACGATCGCTGGTATGTGGCCCCGGACGAGACACTCGGCGACCTGGTCGCGGCGCTGAACACCCAGGCCGCGCGGACCAGGGCCATCGTCGAGTCCCACGACCTGACCGACGTCGGCAAGCCCGGTGAACGGTGGGGCGGGGCCGATCCCGCGTCGCTCGAGCGGGTCCTGTTCCATCTGCTCCAGGAGTACGCGCGGCACATCGGCCAGCTCGACGTCGTGACCGAGCTGGCCGGCGGCGAAACGGGAGAGTGACTGCGACCCGGCGATTACCGCCCGCTGGGGTCAGGAACCGGCTCGCCCGGCTCCGCGGTCGGGGTTGCCTGGCGCCCCGCCCGCCGGACCAGCGACGCGAAGGCGGCCGCGTCGCAGATGGCGGCGCCGCCCGGATCGTTGTTGAAGAAGACGAAAACGTCTGCGTCGTCCGGCCAGGTCTCGCTTACCCGGTCCACCCAGCTACCCAGGGCGCGCTCGCCGTATCGCGGCCATGGCTGCGCCGCGCCCTCGTGGAAGCGCAGGTAGCCCCAGTCGGCCGTGCGCCAAAGCGAGGTGATCGGGTGGCCGAGCCGGTCCGCCCAGCACAGGGCGGCGTTATGGCGCGTCAGCAGTTCGCGGATCTCGTCGGACCACCACGAGTCATGCCTGAATTCCACCGCGACCCGTACTCCGCTGCTGCCCGGCGCCACGGACGCCATCGGGAACTGGGCGAACTCGCGCAGGCATTCATCCAGCGCGCCAGGGTCGGCCGGGAAGTTCGGGGGCAGCTGGAGCAGCACCGGGCCAAGCCGGTCACCGAGCCCGGCGGCCGCGGTCAGCAGGCGGCCGGCCGGCTCAGCCGGGTCGCGCAGCCGCCTGACGTGGGTGAGATAGCGGCTGGCCTTGACTGCCATCACAAAGCCCGCGGGCGTCCGGGCCCGCCAGCTGGCAAAGGTCTCCTTGGTGGGCAGCCGGTAGAACGAGCCATTGTTCTCGACCGTCGCGTACTGACTGGCGTAGCACTCCAGCCAGCTGCGCTGCGCCAGGCCGGGCGGATACAGCACACCCCGCCAGTCGCGGTACTGCCAGCCGGAAGTACCGACGAGAACTGGCATGGCCGGAACCCGGCCTCCCCTCTGGCATCCGAACCTACTCGTACAGTAACCACACGGCCCCGGTTAGCAAGGGGTTGGCCGGCGCGCCTGACGCAATATTCGGCGGCGCGCGCCGCCGCGGCGGATGCCGGTTAGCGCGTCGCGGCGCGGTCGCTGGCGACCGGCGAAATGACCCGGCTGACCCAGTTCGTGGTCGACCCGGCCCGAAGTCGAACAGGCTCAGCCGGGATCCGGGCCGCCCAGTTCGTCACTGGCCGGCTCCGGGCCGCCCAGTTCGTCGCTAGCGGGCTCGGGACCACCCAGTTCGTCGCTTTCCGGCCCGGGGCCGCCCAGCAGGTCTTCTCCTGGCTCGGGCCCGCCCAGCAGGTCGGTGCCTTCTTCCCCGGGGTCGGCGCCGCCCAGCACGCCAGGGTTCTGCCCAGATGGCGGATTATCCGTCATAACAGCCTCCGGTGGACCGGGTCATGACGCTTAGAGACTACGCTCGCGGGCATTCCAGTGCAGCTCCAGATTGCTGACCAGCGCCGGGCTGAGGTGGCAGCGCGCCTGCTCGACCGAGAACGTGGCCATGTACTCGCGGAACAGATCGAGCGGCTCCTGGCCGGCCCGCAGCGCGCTCCGGTTGGCGGCCGCGTTCACGAGCCCGGAATTGGTGAGCGCGTCGATCCGCGCCTCGAGCGCCCGGTCCAGATCACCGGGCTCGACCACCTCGTCGCACAGCAGCGCCGCGTCCGGCTCGCCCGCCGTCCACTCCCGGCCGGAGAGGATCGCCTGGCGGGCGGCCCGGTCCCCGACGAAACGGGGCAGCCGCAGGTTGGACGCCCCCGGAATGATCCCTTCCTTACGGGCCGGCAAGAACAGGCGGGATCCGCGGGCGGCGAGCACGTGGTCCACCACATGCAGCAGCTGGCAGGCGCCGCCCACCGCGTAGCGTTCCACCGCGGCGATCCACAGTTTCTCGATGGCGTCCCGTTCAAGAAAAATGCCCCGGTAGATCTTGTTCACGTAGCCGAGGTCACGGACCAGGTAGAACAGGAAGTCGATGCGCCCGTGGTACAGGCGGGTGAGGTTGATGCCCGATCCGAAGACGCGCTCGCCCGGGTAGCGGGGGTGCTCGATCACGCCGCCGCGGATCACGCCGACCTCGATGTCCGGGTCGAGCAGGATCATGTCGACGGCGCACTCGGTGCGGCCGAGCGTCAGGTCGTCCTCGGCGTTGAGATGGTGCGGGTTCCTCAGCTCGAGGATTCCGGCCCGGCCACGGCGGCTGACCCGCACCGGGCCCAGGTCAACCGCGCCGGTGGCCCGCAGCTCTCCCAGCTGCTCGAACGCCTCGGGAACCGGGCGCAGCATGGCGCCGATCAGGTGCCGGCCGGCCCGGGGCAGCGCCAGCACGTGCCCGACCAGCAGGCCCTGCGCGAACTCGATGCCGTGCTTGTCGGCCAGCATCCGGCCCCGCTCGGCCTCCAGGTCGGCGGGCGACGGCACCAGGCCGGGGAACGCCGCCGCGGCCTCGTTGAGGAGTTCCTCCACCCGCAGCGGCCTGGCGCAGCGGTCGGTCAGCGCGTCGTAGACGTCGGCCGCGTGCCAGCGCAGGAATGTATCCCGGCAATTGTCGAGGATCTCGGCGATCGCTTTGCCCGCCGTCCGCTCGTCCGGCGTCCGGCGGCTGGGCGCAGGCAAGTGCCGGGCCAGGTCCTGCCCACGGACTAGGAACGTGCCCGCCGCGTCGGCCGCGGCCCGCAGCGATCCGCCCGCTCCCGGTGCGGGCGCCGATGCCGCCCAGCCGGCCACGTCGGATGCGGGCAGCCCGGCGCGCTCGAGCAGCGCCGCCGGAAATGGATCGGTGGTCACCGCACCATCATCACCGGACCGGCGGGTTGGGTGCAGGCCCGGTCTTTAAATATCGATCCAGAACGAGTAGACCCGGGGTAAACCTGGTCGAAAGGAGTCGCAGCCATGATCGAGCCTTATCAGGCGCTGGGCCTGGTACCGACCATGCGTGGCATCCGCCACCGCGACGAGATCAAGACGAACCTCGAGCATCTCTCGCACCTGATCAAGGCCGCGTCGTGGCTGTCCAGCCTGGACCTGCCGGTTCGGCTCATCGCCGTGCCCGAGGGCGCGCTGCAGGGCTTCAACGACGAGGTCCTTGATCTCGATCATGAAGAGTTCGCGCAGCAGTGCGCGATCGACATCCCGGGCCCGGAGACCGACTATCTGGGCGGCCTGGCCCGCCAGTGGAACGCGTTCCTGATGGCCCAGGCCAAGGCGCGTCACCCGGAGTTCCCCGGGCGGTTCTTCAACGTCGGCTTCATCCTCTCACCCGAGGGCGACGTCATTCTCAAGCATCACAAGGTGGTGCCGCTGCTCCCGGTGGAGCACTCAGTGACGCCGCACAACGTGTGGGATAAGTGGATCGAGCTGTACGGCCGCAACCTCGACGCGTTTTACCCCGTGGCTGATACCGAAATCGGGCGGCTCGGATTCCTGATGGCCAACGAGGGCTCGTATCCCGAGAACGCTCGCGGCCTGGCGATGAACGGCGCGGAGGTGGTCTACCGCGGCCCCTACCCGCACCCGCACGTCGGCAACGGCCTGTTCGAGATCCAGAACCGGGCGCGGGCACTCGACAACAACATGTATTTAATCGCCTGCAACGTCGGGACCTATTACCTGCACGCCGAGTCCGATGTCGCCATCGACACCTTCGGCGGCGGGTCAGCCGTGATCGACTACCGCGGCCAGATAGTCGGCCGGCACGACTACAGCGGCGGCTCCTCCTGGGTCGCCGGAACCGTCGACGTCGAAGCGCTGCGCCGGTTCCGCGCGAACGCGCAGTGGGACAACTGGATCAAGGATCTGACCACCGAGCAGTACCAGATCATTTACTCCGAGCCGGTCTACCCGAAGAACATGTATCTCGACCGCGCTCCGTACGGGCACGACGAATACCGCCGTGAGGTGACAGCCAGGCAGATCGAGCTCATGCACAAGCGCGACATCTGGGTGCGCCCCGGGGACTGAGCGGGCGCCTATCGCGCGGGGCCCGGGCCGGTCCAGGTCAGGTCGGCCAGGTTGACCACGATCGCTTCCTGGGTGGTGCGCGCGATGACGACGATCGCCTCGTCCTCGGGATCGGGGTTCTCCTCCCGGTGCGGCACCCAGGGCGGTACGTAGATGTAGTCGCCGGGGCTGGTGCGCAGCCGCCGCTCGGCCGGCTCCCCGGTGGTCTCGTCCAGGAACACGAACTCGGGGTGCCCGCTGACGACGTATATCGCGGTCTCCGACTTCCCGTGATGGTGGTTCGCCGATGCGGTGGACGGGGCGACGTGCGTCTGGCCCATCCAGAGGTCGCGGGACCCGACGGTGGCGCCGGAGATCGCTTCGAGGCGCCGCATGCCGGTGGTCTGCGCGGTCTGCCCAGAGAGCGCCACCGGCGCTATCTGGTACAGGTGCCGGTGGAAGCCGTCTTCGTCCGTTCCCATGGCGGCTCCTCCCCGTGTGCTGGCGTCGGTCTGAAGCTGATGCGATGACCCTACCCAGCTAGGGTCGAGTGTGACCGCGCAGCACGAGGAGGGCTAGCAAAGTGGCGGCATCAGCTCCCACCCGGATCGTCACCGTCGTCGGCAACCCCCGTCCCGCGTCGCGCACGCACGGCCTGGCGCGGACCCTCGCCACCGAACTCGCCCAACTGCAGCCGGACGCCACCATCGGTGAGGTGGACCTGGCCACCCTGGGGCCCAGGGTCCTCGATCAGGCCGACGCGGAGGCGTCAGCCGCGGTCGGTGAGGTTCTCGCGGCCGACGTGCTGGTCGTGGCCAGCCCGACCTACAAGGCCACCTACTCCGGCTTGCTGAAGGCGTTCCTGGACCGGCTCGGCACCGGAAGCCTGGCCGGGAAGACCGCGGTCCCGGTGCTCCTGGGCGGCGCACCCAACCATCAGCTCGCCGTCGACGTGCACTTCACGCCGCTGCTGCTGGAACTCGGCGCGACCGTGCCGGTGCGCGGTCTGTTCGTGCTCGAGCCCGACGTCGAGGACTTCGCCTCGTTCGCGGCCAAGTGGGCCGCGGCCAACGCGCCCGCCCTCGTTCGCCGGTAAGGCTTGCCCGCGGGATGCCGGCCAACCAGACCACCAGGAGCGAGTTCGCCGCCCGGGCCGAACTGCTGCGGGTGGACTCCTACGACATCACGCTGGATCTGACGCAGGGCGACCAGGTGTTCGGCTCGGTCTGCGTGATCAGGTTCGGCTGCGCCCGGCCAGGAGCGGCGAGCTACGCCGACCTGACCGCCGCGTCGGTGCAGGAGATCACGCTGAACGGCGCGCGCCTTGATCCGGCCCGGGTCTGCTCGGACGGCCGGATTGCGCTGACCGGCCTGGCCGAGAGCAACGAACTGCGGGTTGTCGCCCGGTGTGCCTACACCGGCGACGGATCGGGCCTGCACCGCGCGGTGGACTCGGCCGACGGGCGCGTGTACATCTACGCGGTTCTGTACCCGGCGGATGCGCGCCGCGTGTTCGCCTGTTTCGACCAGCAGGACCTGAAGGCCAGCTTGGCCTTCCACGTCACCGCGCCCGCGCACTGGACCGTGCTGTCGAACCAGCCGCCCGCCCCGCCCGCCGCGTCCCCGGTTCCTGGTAGCGGCGAGGGCGGGGAGGGCAGGGAGGGCAGCGAGCGCGCCGTCGTGACCTGGCATTTCCCGCCGGGGCCGCCGCTGTGCACCTACCACGGCGCGCTGATCGCGGGCGAGTACTACCGGACCGAGCAGGTACACACCACTCCGGCCGGCCAGCAGGTCACGATCGGCCTGGCCTGCCGTCATTCGCTGGCCCAGTACCTGGAGCCAGCCGACGTGCTCGCCCTCACCAGGACCGGCCTGGACTACTACACCGGCCTGCTCGCAACCCCGTTCCCGTTCGAAAAATATGACCAGGTGTACGTCCCGGAGTTCCCGGCGGGCGCGAACTCCTGCCCCGGCTGCGTCGCCGTGTCCGAGCAGTACCTGTTCCGGTCGAGGGTGAGCGAGGCCCGGTACGAGGCGCGGACCACGACGCTCCTGCACGAGATGGCGCATCAGTGGTTCGGCGAGGTGGTCAGCCCGGCGTGGTGGGATGACATGTGGCTGAACGAGTCGTTCGCCAGCCTCTGCGGGTCGCAGGCCACCGCGGAGGCGACCAGGTTCACGGACGCGTGGACGGCGTTCTGCGCGGGCCGGAAGGTCTGGGCCTACCGGCAGGACCAGCAGCCGTCCACTCACCCGGTCGCGGCGCGGGTGGACACGCTGGCCCAGGCCGTCACCAACATCGATGGGATCAGCTACGCCAAGGGCGCCTCGGTGCTCCGCCAGCTTCAGGCCTACCTGGGGCGGGAGGTCTTCTTCGGCGGGCTGGGGAGCTACTTCGCCGCGCACCGGTGGGGGAACGCCACGCTCGCGGACCTGCTGGCCGCGCTGTCCGCACGTTCGGGCCGTGACCTGGCCGACTGGTCCGCGGCCTGGCTGGAGACGGCCGGGGTCAACACGCTGCGGCCGGACTTCGAGGTCGACGCGGCCGGGGCGTTCACCTCGTTCGCGGTGCGGCAGGAGGCGCCGGCCGAGCAGCCGGTGCTGCGGCCACACCGGGTCGCGGTCGGACTGTACGAGTTCTCCAGCGGCCTGCTGGTCCGCTGCCACCGCGCCGAGGTGGCGCTGACCGGCGAGCGCACCGCCGCTCCCGGGCTCACCGGTCTTGGGCGGCCCGACCTGATTGTGATCAACGACGACGACCTCGACTACGCGGTCATCCGGTTCGACGAGGTGTCGCTGCGCACGCTCCGCACCTCGATCGGGGACATCGCCGACCCGCTGGCCCGGGCGGTGTGCTGGAGCGCGCTGCTGGATATGGCGCTGCAGGGCGAACTGCCGACGCTCAGCCTGGTTCGCACCCTGGCGGCCAGCATGGGCCGCGAGCGGTCCGCCTCGGTGCTGCAGTCCCTGCTCGAACGGGCCCGGCAGCTGATGGCGGAACTCGCGGACCCGGCGACCGTGCCGGAGTGCCAGGACGCGCTGGCCGCGGCTGCGCTGCGGTTGCTACGGGAAGCCGAGCCCGGCAGCGACCGGCAGCTCGCCTGGGCGCAGCTGCTGACCTGGACGGCGCGCTCGGGCGAGCAACTGGACCTGCTCACCGGGCTGCTGGACGGCACCGCTTCCGTGCCGGGCCTGCCGGTGGACACCGAGCTGCGGTGGGCACTGCTGCTCCGGCTGGCCACGACCGGCCGGGCGGGTGATCCGCAGATCGACGCCGAGGTCGCACGCGACAGCACCGACGAGGGCCGCCGGCACGCGCTCGCCTGCCGGGCCGCGATTGGCGACGCCGCGCACAAGGCGGCCGCGTGGCGGCTGCTGACCCAGGACGGCGAACTGGGCGCCAACCTGATTCGCGAGGTGGCGGGGGCGTTCGCGCAGCCCGAGCAGGCCGCGCTGGTCGCGCCGTACGCCGGCGAGTACTTCGCGGTGCTGCCCGCGCTGTGGGCGGCCCGCAGCGACATGCTCGGGGTCTTGCTCGGCAAGGCCCTGTTCCCCTACGGCGCGGCCGGGCCCGAGCTGCTGGGCAGGATCGGGCAGTTCCTCGGCGCCGAGCAGCGCGATCCCGGGCTGGCCAGGATCGTGATCGAGGGCCGCGACATCGTCGAGAAGTCGCTGCACGCCCGGACGCTGGCGGCTGGCTAGCCGGGCCGGGATGCTGGCGGCTGGCTAGCCGGGCCGGGATGCTGGCGGCTGGCTAGCCGGGCCGGAATGCTGGCGGCTGGCTAGCCGGGCCGGGACGAGCCGGGCACCGCCCAGCCCGGCACCGCCCCGGTTCCACCGGCTTACCCGGCCCGTGTCGGGCTGAGCGCCTCGGCCGTCTCGCGCACCGTGGCGCGCAGGTCCTGGGCGCTGCCGCGGTGATACAGCGGCCCGCTGGCGTCGCCGAGCAGGACGCTCACCTTGGCCACGCCCCGGGCCGGGACCGGGCCGGGCGTCAGCAGGCAGGTGATCAGCTCGGCCAGCTCTCCCGAGGCGTCCCTAACCCGGTCGCGGCACACCGGGATGGGCAGGCGCGGGCCGGCGGATGGGCGGACCGCCGCGGCCAGGACCCGTTGCGTGCTTCGGGCCAGGTCGCGCCGGACTGAGGTCCGGACCAGGGTCCGGGCCCGCAGAGCCAGCCTGACGGACGCGTCGGGGGAAGCCCCGGCGGCGAGATCGGCGTCGAGGCGGCGCGCGGCCAGGCGCGCCCAGAGCCGGTCCCAGACGCGAGCCCTGGTGGCCACCGGGCAGCCGCTGCCGTCATCCAGGAGCAGGATGACATCGGCCTTACGGCAGCCTGGACTTGTTCTTTGTGATGAACCAGACAGGTGCCTGCCCCGGTACCGGCGTACCGGCGAAACTGGCCGCAGAACGGCCTGAATTAGGCTCAGAGGGTTCATGGCAACGCGAAGCTAACATGGCTGCTGCGCTCGTTTACAGGTCCAGAAAGGCAGCTATGAACAAGGCCAGATTCCTGCTGGACCTCCCGCTGGCACTCGACCGTTCCGATCCCGTCCCGCTGGCTCGCCAGCTGGCCGACCGGCTCCGCGCGGCTATCCAGCAGGGGATCTTGCTGGACGGAACCCGGCTTCCGTCCAGCCGGGCGCTGGCCGCCGACATCGGGGTCTCGCGCGGCGTCGTCACCGCCACCTATGAGCAACTGGCTTCCGGAGGGTTCCTGCTGCAGCTCCCGCGGTCCGCCCCCCGGGTGCACAGCCCGCGGCCGGTGTCTCCGGCGGAGCCGCCGGACCAGCCCAAGCCGCTGTACGACTTCACGGCCATCGCCCCCGACCTTGGACTGTTCCCGAGGCGCGAATGGCTGCGGGCGCTGCAGGACGTCCTGCGGTCGGCGCCCGATTCGGTCCTGGACTATTCGTCGGGGGAGGGTCTGCCGGCGCTGCGTCACGAGCTGGCGGCCTATCTGGGCCGCGTGCGAGGCGTCCACGCCCAGCCGTCTCAGGTAGTCATCACGCAAGGGTTCACGCAAGGCCTCGCGGTCATCACCCGGGTGCTGATGCGCCACGGCGTAAGGTCGATCGCCGTCGAGAACCCCTACGACCCGGAGTTCATCCGGACCGCGAAGCGATCAGGGCTTGACCTGGCCCCGTTGCCGGTCGACGGCCGGGGTGCGGCCGTTGAGCGGCTCGGCGCGACGCAGGCGGGAGCGGCGCTGCTTACCCCGGCACACCAGTTCCCGATGGGCAGCGTCCTGGACGGCCAGCGCCGCCGGGAAGCACTCCGATGGGCCAGCGGCACCGGCGCGGTCATCATCGAAGACGACTACAGCGCGGAGTACCGCTACGACCGCACGCCGGTCACCACGCTCCAGGGACTGGGCCCGGACCACGTCATCTACGCCGGGAGCACCAGCAAGACCCTCGCCCCCGGTCTTCGCATCGGCTGGCTGGTGGTGCCGCCGGCCTGGCTGCCGGAGATACGGCAGGAGAAATGGGAGCAAGACTCGGGCTCGCCAGGGCTGGACCAGCTGGCGTTCGCCCGGTTTCTCGCCTCCGGCGCGCTCGACGAGCACCTCCGGCGGACCCGGCGCACGTACGCCCGCCGCCGGCACCGGTTCATCGGCCAGATCCAGCACCATCTCCCGCAGGTCTCGGTGGTCGGGGCGTCGGCCGGGCTTCATCTCACCGTCCTGCTGCGCCGGGAAGTGGACATGCCCGCGTTCCTGAACGCGGCCGCCGCCGCCGGCATCCACGTCAACGACCTCTCGTCCTACGCGTTCGCCCCGCATCAGCACGGGCAGGGCCTTGTCCTGGGCTACAGCCGCATTCGCGAGGCATCGGCTGCGGCGGCCCTCGGGCGCCTGGCTACCCTGCTCGATGAACACCGGCTGCATTAACGAGGAGACAGCCGGGTCACCGATACCTCGCCAGGAGGCTGCGGTGCTATGGCTGAATGAACCCGCTCGCTGGTCGGAGGCAGACGGTGCGCTCAAGGTCACCGCCGATCCGGGCACGGACTTCTGGCGGACCACCAGCTACGGCTTCATCCGCGACAACGGTCATCTCTACGGCGAGCGGCTGGTCGGCGACTTTGACCTGTCCATGCGGGTGCGCGGTATCTATGCCGCGCAGTATGACCAGGCCGGCGCGATGGTCCGGGTGGACGAGCGCCGCTGGCTCAAGACCGGCATCGAGTACTTCGATGGCCGGATGCGGTTCAGCACCGTGGTCACGCTCGACTACTCAAGCTGGGCCGTGGGTGAGCTGCCCGCTGGCCTGACCGAGCTTGGCCTGGCGCTCGCCCGTCGCGGCGACGCCGTCGAGGTGCGGTACCGGATCGACGGAGGCGACGCCGAACTGGCGGCCGTTGTGTACCTGCCGCCGGGTGAAGTCGTGCTGGCCGGGGCGATGTGCGCGGCGCCTGAAGGCGACGGGTTCGATGTGACGTTCGCTGATATCGCCGTGGTTCGCTCACCGGCGTAGCGGGCGGTCGGCCGCGGCTGCTAGATCGTTGACCGGGGAATGAGGGCGGGTCGGACAGGCGATTCGGATCCGCGACCGGGGTGGCATCGGATCGTTATCTCGAAGATCTTTGAGCTACCCCCGACTCCGGCACGCCCTTGCCTGATGATCAGAGTCAGTGGCTGCTCCTGGCCTGGTGCCTCGCTGAGGCGACCGGGTTCCGTTCCATCGGGTGCCCGGCCAGACTCCCGCCGTTAAGGAAGATCACATGACCCAGCTGCACGCCACAGAAGCTCACAAGATCCCAGACCGGCCGCCCATACAACTGGTGCCCGGCCAGCGGGTCCGGGCCGGGCAGCACGACACCCAATGGCCCGCGTTCGTATTCGTTACCACCGACGACGGTGCCGGGTGGGTCCCCGAGCACTACCTCGACACCTCCAGCGACCCCGCCGTCGTCATCACCGGCTATAACACCACCGAGCTTGCCACCGCCGCCGGAGATGAACTGACCCTCATCGAGCAGGATGATCCGAGCGGCTGGGCATGGGTCCGCAACGCGGCAGGCCAGCAGGGATGGGTGCCATTGCGCACTGTCAGGCCAATTCCCGGTCAATGATCTAGCTAGAGCCTGCGCCCCCAGATTTGTCTGGTCAGACCAGGTACGGCTGCTGGGTGACGGTGTACTGTCTGCCGCTGGGCAGGGTCCAGGTCAGCTCGCCGGGGTGGGGCTGGGCGAGGTGCCAGCCGGGTGCTTGTTTGGCTTGGTGGTGCCGGCGGCAGAGCGGGTGCAGGTTGCATTCGCAGGTCTTGCCGCCTTTGTCGTAGGGGATGGTGTGGTCGTCGTCGCTGCCGGTGGCGGGCCGGCGGCAGCCGGGGTAGCCGCAGCGGGGGCTGCGGATCTTGATGATGTGGCGCAGGCTGGGGGAGGGCTGGTATCCGGCTGATTCGCGGCGGTGCTGGCAGGTCCCGGTTTCGATCGGGGTGATGGTGATGGTGGCGAGCCAGGCGCGGCGGCTGGTGGCGGGTGGGCCGGGTCCGGCGCGGGCGCAGCCGTGGGCGACGGCGCGGCCGTCGGGGCTGGTCAGGGTTAGGCACCAGCGGGTGGCGGGGTGGGCGGCCAGGGCGGTGGCCAGGTCGCGGCAGGTCCCGGCGTCCAGGGCGCCGAACCTGCTGGCTTCGCCGGGCGCATCGCACAGGCCCAGCCAGGCCAGCGCGGGCATGGTCAGGTTCACCGTGCCCGCCAGCGCGGCCAGGCCAGGCGGGGCGGCCGGGCTGGCCAAGGCGGCCGGATCCTGCACGCCGCCTGCGCTGGCCGCGCTGCCCGCACCGGGCGCGCTGCCTGCGCCGGCCGCGCTGGCCGTGTTGCCTGCGCTGGCTGTGCTGTCGGCGTTCGCGCTGTTGTCTGTGCTGGTCGTGCTGGCTGCGCTGCCCGCGCTGGCCGCTTCGTCTGTACCGGCTGCGTCGTGGCTGCCGCTGTCGCGCTGGTCGTGGGCGCTTGTCCCGTTGGCGGTCAGGCTGGCCAGGGTGTCGTGGAGGTTGTAGCCGTTGATGAAGGCGAGGTAGGCGCGCGAGCGCAGCCAGTCCATGGTGCCGGGGGCGCCGTTGGCTTTGAGCCAGCGGGCGGCGGCGGTCAGCCGCTGGTCGGCGGCGATCACCTCGGCAGTGGGCAGGTCACGCCCGGCCAGGGCGGCGGTGCCGCGGCCCGGCTCGGTCCACGCCTCGACCCGGGCGTCTTGCTCGGAGCGCTTCTTGCGGCGCTGCGCGGCGGCGGGGTCCACGGCCGCGACGGCCCGCTGCAGCGCGGCGGCCAGCTGCCCGGTGGTCAACTCCGGGGCGCGGTGCATCACCATGGCCTCGGCCCGCACCGCCAGTTCGTCATCAAGGGGCAGCAGTTCGCGGGCGAACACCTCGGCCCGGCGCAAGTCGATCACGCCCGCGGCCAGCGCCGCGGGCACCTGCGCCAGCCGCATGATCCCGTCCGCCAGCGCCAGCAGCGCCTCAGCGGCGCGCGAGGTCAGGGTCAGCGCGGCAGCGACCTCGCTGGCGACGTGCTCCCCGGGAGATCCGTCGGCGCCGGCGCGGCGCTGTTCCAGGTCGGCGACCGCGGCCAGTTCGGCCGCCTGCTGCCAGGAGGTGTTGCGCCGGGCGGCGCACAGGAACCCGATCAGCTCGTCGTCGCTGAGCCGATCCAGGCCGTTGCCCAGCGCGGTGCCGGTGACGGCGGCCAGTTCACGGCCGGGCAGCATCCGGTCCAGCACGCCCCCGGCGGCAAACCCGGGTCCCGGCTGGCCGGGCAGGTCATGGGTAAACCCAGCGCCCCACACCTCGGCTATCCCGCCATCCCCCGCCTCGGCTATCCCGCCATCCCCCGCCTCGGCAATGCCGGCGTCCTGCGCCTCGGCAATCCCGCCATCCCTCGCCTCGGCTGTCCCGGCCCACGCGGCTTCGTCCGCGCCCGGGCACCAGGCTGGGTCATCCTCGTCCTGATCGTCCCAGACGCCATCAGCCTCGGCCAGGGCCATGATCTGCGCGGGAGTCAGCACGTCCGCGGACGCGAGATCGTCGTCCCACAGATACAGGTCGCTGCTGTCAGCGCCGCTGGTGCTATCCGCGTGCGGGCCCGGAGCGTCAAAGACGCCGAGCGGTATCCCGCCGCCGGATGGCTCGCCGTTGCACTGGCCTGGTTCCGTCGCCGGTCACTCCCAACGAGATAGTTACTCGATTACCTGTACGCACAGGATATCATAGTATGATCCTATATCGTAATCATTTTCGAATATTGTAGATTGCGTTTGAGTATCGTTTCCAGTCGCGTGCTTGCGTGCGGTACTGATCGCCGGCCGGGCGCTCCGGCCCGGGGCCACCGGCTGCGCGTCCCTCGCGTGGGCGCTGGTGGTGCCCTTGGCCACATACCGCCAGTCCCGGTTCTGCAGTTCCATGCGGAAGGTGGTGTTGCCGGCGTCGGCGGCCACGACCGGGCGGGCGCCGCCGCGGGCGGCGATCTGGCCCAGGACGCCCCAGCCTGCCGGGCCGGTCATCTCCTCGAGCATCTCCAGCGCCAGCCGCCATTTCTCCTGATGGCGGACCTCGTCCGGGATCCCGGCCCGGGTGCGGCGGCTGGCCGCGCGGGCGGCCTGCACCGTATCCTCCTGCCCCTTATCGTCCCAGCTGGCCGGGCAATACAGCCGCCAGTCCGCGGCGCACGAGGCATGCTCGTTCACCAGGTGCACGCTCACCCCGATCTGGCAGTTCCCGCTCTTGCCCAGCGTCCCGGAGTACTGCCGGGCCACGCACGGCGACGCGTCCCCGTCCTTACCGAACCCGGTGTCATCGACCACCAGCGCCTCCACCGGCTGGCTGCCGGCGAACCACCGCGCCACGTTCCCCCGCACCGCCGCGTAATCCCACGTCGAAGACGTGATGAACTGCTGCAGCCGCTGATGATCGGTGCCCAGCCGCGCCGCCATCGGCTGCATCGGCTTGCGCTGCCCGCCGGTCAGCAGCCTGCGCGCGTACAGCTCACCCGTCGCGCGCTGGTCCTCGCGCGGCAGGTCACCGAGCATCTCCGCGGTAAAGCCCGCCAGCTGTGGCCAGACCTCGGCGATCTCCTGAGGGCATGACGGTACAAAGACCAACGCGAAAGTGGCAGACACGCCGTACAGACCTAACAAAGCACTACTAGGGGAGCTGTTCCCAGTCGAGCTGGCGTTCGGCCAGGTGGTAGACGCTGGCCAGCAATCCGAGCCGGTTGGCCTTGACGGCCGGATCTTCGGCCATGACCAGAACCTGGTCGAAGAAGTCGTTGATCGGCCCGGTGAGCGTTGCTGCCTCGGCGGCGAAGCGCCGCAGGCCGGTGTCGGGGCCGGTTGCCTCGCTGACCTTGCCGAGGGCTGATTGGAGGGCGTGCTCGGCTGGGCTGTCGAAGAGCGCGGGGTCGAAGCCTGCCGTGGCGGCGTCGGGGAGGATGCGGCGCACCCGCTGGATGGCGGCGGCCAGTTCCTGGCCTTCCGGGGTCAGCAGAAGCTCGGCTAGCTGGTGCAGGGTCTGCTCGGCCCGGGCGGGTGTACTGACCAGATTTCTGACCGCGCGGATGCTGGCGGCTGGGTGGCCCTGGTCAAGCATCAGCTGGTCAAAGCGCCGGCCGATGAAGTCAAGCACCTCGTCGAGCTGCCGGTCAGCCGGGATGGGCTGGACGGCGGCGGCGATGGCGAGTCCCTCGGCGACGGTCAGCCGGCGCAGACCGGGATGGGCGCGCAGGACGGCCAGCAGGCCGAGCGCGGCCCGGCGCAGGCCGAACGGATCCGAGCTTCCGGTGGGCTCGGCTCCGATGGCGAACAGGCCGGTGAGCAGGTCGAGGCGGTCGGCGAGCGCGAGGATTGCGCCCGGACGTCCGCGCGGGATCGCGTCACCGGCGTGGCGTGGGAGCTCCATCTCGAACAGGGCCTCGGCAACGGGCTCTGGCTCGCCCGCGTGGCGGGCATATTCGCGGGCCATCACCCCGGCCAGGCTGGGCAGCTCGGCGACCATGGCCGATCCGAGGTCGAACTTGGCCAGTTCTGCTGCCCGCCGCAGGACGGCCCGTTCGTCTGCGGGCAGGCCGAGGTGGTCGGCCAGGGCGGCGGCAATGGCGGCGATGCGGGCGGCGCGGGCGGCGACCGATCCGAGCTGGGTCTCGAAGGTGAGCTGGGCGAGCCGTTTCTGCATTTCTTCCAGTGGCTTGGCCAGGTCGGCTCGCCAGAAGAACGCGGCGTCCTCATAGCGGGCGCGCAGGACCGCCTCGTTGCCGCCCCGGACCAGGTCGTGATCGCATTCGCCGTTGGCGATGGTGATGAAGTGCGGCAGCAGCTCGCCGCCCGCGGCGCGCACGGGCAGGTAGCGCTGGTGCTTTTTCATCACGGTGGTGAGGATGTCGGCGGGCAGGTCAAGGTAGCCGGTGTCGAAGGAGCCGAGAATGGCGACCGGGTCTTCGACCAGATTGGTCACCTCATCGATCACCGCCTGCTCACCGTCGGGGTCGATCTGGCCGCCCGCGGTCGCGGCCAGCCGGGCGGCGTCGGCCAGGATCCGGCTGCGGCGCACGCTCGCGTCAGACTCGATCGAGTGTGCGCGCAGCACCGGCAGGTATCCGGCGGCGTCGGTGACGGTGATGGCGGGTTCGGGCGCGGTGCGGTGCACCCGGGTGACCGGGCGGGACGCGATGCCGGCGATCGTGAACGGCACTTGGTACGGCCCGAGCAGGGCCAGCAGCCACCGGATGGGCCTGCTGTAGGACAGGCCGGGAGCGCTCCAGCGCATGTTCCGGTCGGCCCGCAGTTCGGCGACCACGGCGGGGAGCACGGCGGCCAGCACCTGCCCGGCGGGCCGTCCCGGCACGTGCTTGACGAACCCGGCGTACGTGCCGCCGCCGAACGTCAGCGGGCGCAGCTCGGTCACGTCGATGCCCTGTCCGCGGGCGAACCCGAGGGCGGCCTTGGTCGGGTTGCCGTCATCGTCGTAAGCGGCTGACAGCCGCGGGCCGCGGATGGCCTGCTCCTCGTCGATTTCCCGGGGCTGGACGTCGGCGACGATCGCGGCGATCCGGCGGGGAGCCGACAGCACGGTGATGTCGCCGTGCCGCAGCCTGGTGGCGGCGAGTTTCTCGGTCAGGGACGCGCGCACGGCCTCGGCGGCCCGCGTCACCTCGGCGGGCGGCAGCTCTTCGACCCCGATCTCGAACGCCAGGTCGGCCGGGTCATCGAGGCTGGGCGCCGGTGGCGCGGCCGGCTGCGGCGAGCTGGACGGCGCCGCGGCCGGCTCCGGCGAGCTGAGCGTTGCCGTTGCCGTGGCCGTGCTGAGGGGATAGCCAAGTTCCTCGCGGCGCTGCGCCCACAGTTCCGCGACACTGTGGGCCAGGTTGCGCATCCGGGTGAACGCCTGGGCGCGCTCGGTGGTGCTGACCGCGCCCCGCGCATCCAGGACGTTGAAGGCCTGGGAGCACTTCAGCACATAGCTATGGGCGGGAACGGGCAGCCGCGCCTCGATGAGCCGGTCGGCCTCGGTGGCGTAGGTGTCGAACAGCACCCGGTTGGCCGCGATATCAGCGTCGTCGAGGTAGTAGCGGCTCATCTCGTACTCGGCTTGGCCGAACGCCTCACCGTAGGAGATCCCCGGGGCATAGGCGATGTCCTTGAAGTGGCTTACCCCCTGGAGCGCCATGATGATGCGCTCCATGCCGTAGGTGATCTCCACCGACACCGGGTCGAGCGTCATCCCGCCGGACTGCTGGAAGTAGGTGAACTGGGTGATTTCCAGGCCGTCCAGCCACACCTCCCAGCCCAGCCCCCACGCGCCCAGCGCCGGGGATGCCCAGTTGTCCTCCACGAACCGCACGTCATGGGCGCCGATGTCGATGCCGAGTGCGGCCAGGCTGCCCAGGTACAGCTCCTGGGGATCGCCGGGCTCGGGCTTGAGGATGACCTGGAACTGGGTGTGGGTCTGCAGCCGGTTGGGGTTGTCGCCGTACCGGCTGTCGTCGGGCCGCACGCTCGGCTCGGCGTAGGCGACCCGCCACGGCTCGGGGCCCAGCACCCGCAACGCGGTCGCCGGGTTGAGCGTCCCGGCCCCCACCTCGGTATTCATGGGCTGCACGATCATGCAACCATGCTCGGTCCAGTACCGCGTCAGCGCGATCAGGGCATCTTGCATCGTGAGCATGATTCGGCGACCTCAAGCGTGATCAGTGGGTCCGCGCGGCGCTGGCTGCCGCGTTGCGTAGCCCTCGTGTCAGCGGGAAACCAGTCGCCCAGGCAGTTCCGGAGTCTACCGGGGATAGGTGTCGGGGCCGACCGAGTAGGCCCGGCCCGCCGGGGTGGTGCAGGTGAACTCGCCGGGCCGGGTCTGCTCGAGTTTCCACCGGGGGTCCTGCTTGAGGATGTTGTGCTTGCGGCAGCCGCCGCAGTGCAAGCGATAACCACGCAGGTTGTCCACCCGGCTCCGGAAGCGGAGCCAGGTCATGCACGACGAGGACAACGACGGCAGGTTCCCTGATGAGAGCCCGGTAGAGGTCCGCTACCCGCGCTCCCAGCAAGAAGAGCAGGGCCACCGCGAGCGGTGGCCGTGGCTGCCGGGGACCATCGTAGAACAGTGCGGCCCGGACGAATGGTATGTGTGCGTTGAGGTCCGCGAACTGGCCGTGCTGCGCGATGGCCGACGTGCGCCGCGTGGCACCGCCAGCCGTAACCTCTACTATCCCTGCTGCTTCCGGGACAGCTCGGAGATCCGGCCACGACCCGCGTCGGCTGGCCCGGCGGCGGCGCGGGGCGGGCCGGTGACCGGGTGATCTGCTTTGTGACGGCCGTGGTGGTCTGCGCCGTGGCGGCCTTCGCGGCGGTGGTCAGCTACTCCCACATCTACGGGCTGGGCCGGGCGCACGGCCAGGATGGCACGGCGGCCCGGCTGCTGCCGCTCAGTGTGGACGGGTTGATCCTCTCGGCCTCGTTGGTGCTGCTTCAGGAGGCGCGCAACGGCCTGGACGCGCCAAGGCTGACCCGGTTCATGCTGTGGCTCGGTATCGGCGCAGCGATCGGCGCGAACATCGCATTCGGGGCACGGTACGGGCTGCTCGGCGCTCCGGTGGCGCTGGACGAGATGCTCCGTCAAAACCGGGGCGGGGCGCTCCGTGCGGTGGGATCGTGGAGGGTGAGCGGAGACCGGCACCACTTCATCCAGGCGTCCCTCCTCGGCGGCTTCGGGCGGACCCCGGCCGGCAGGAGACAGCGCGACGCCGACATCGAGCTGCGCCGCACGGGCAGCGCGACCACCGAGACTACGACTCCGGACAGGGTGGGCTGGGTCGACAAGCTCTACCGACTCCAGAACCCCGGCCCCGGCGTCGACCCTGACGAGGTGGACAAGCTCTGGGATCCGGTGGAGAGGGACTACCGCGCCGCGGTGGAGCGCCTGGAGAATCGCTCCGAGAACGCCGCCGACATCGGCTGGCTGATCCAGTACGTCTGCGCTGCCGGCGTGCGCCACCCTGACTTCGGGGACGCGGTCAACCGGTGGCGGGCGGAGGTCGGCGACCCGCCGCTCACTGGCGACGACGTCCAGATCGCGCGCAAGCTGTCTCTGGACACCGGCCTGGCCCCGATCAGGCAATGGCGCTGGCGGATCGCCCACAGTCGGCCGGACGACCCCCGGTTCATCATCAGCGACCTGGGGTGGGTGTACGTCGGTCAGCCGAGGATGCCCGGCCGAGGCCTGCACATCCCGCTCACAGCCCGCCTGGCCGTGCTCGCGTGGGCCGACCCGGCGAACCCGAGGAAGATCGACCACCAGGACATGCGCCCCGGGGCCATTCGTTGGCTCAACGCGGCGTCCTGGGAAGAGGCTCGCGACTTCGTGGTCGGGCACCCCAACGACAAGGCTGAGCTGGAGCGGATGACCTGCGCGGCGGACGTAGACAAGTGGGGAGCCTTGACTCGCGGCGCCTACCACGGCTACGAGGCGCGCCGTCCTGGCCTGTTCGACGACCTGTGATTCGGTTGGCGCCGTACAGCAGCTCCAACCGGGATGCTCCTCAATGTGGGCGTAACCTTTGCGGACATCGCAGCTGCTGCCGTTATCGCGCATCACCACGATCACCAGAGCGCGGGGAATGAACCGACCCGGGTTGCGCGCGCACCTCCTTCTGAGGGAAGGGTGATGCCACGATGTCAGGCAGCAGGTACGACGCAGCCCGAAGGCCAAGGCGATCCGGCTAGTTCCGCGAGCATACCGGGGATTACCCGACGCAGTGGGCGGCGATCACGGCGGTCTCGGGCCAGCTGGGGATGAGCGCCGAGACGCTGCGCAGGTGGATCCGCCAGGCCGAGGTCGACGAGAGGAAGACGCCCGGGGCGACCACCGCCGAGGTCCGCGAACTCCGGCAAAACCGTGAACTCGGGACGTGCTGATGGGCCTCGACTTTGTTCGACCCGCCCTCTGAGATCAGCGACAATCGGCCCAAGGCTCAGCCAGTCGTGCCGTCTACGATTGGCTTCTTCCGTTGGAGTGCCTCGGCGATGGCCGCGAACTCACTCAGGGCGGCTTCCAGATCCTCTACGATCTCGCGGGCAATTACGTCCGGCGGTAGTAGACTCTTAGCGTCATCGAGGCTCGGATCCCGGACCAGGGTTATGTTCAGGTTTGCCTTGTCGCGCGCTATCAGCTCCTCATAAGTGTACGGTCGGAAACGTTCGGTTTGCTCGCGATTCTCCCTGGGCTTACCTGGACGGTAACACGCTACGAAATCATCCAGATGCTGGCGCTGCATCCGATTCTGTTTGAGGGTGAAGTGCTGGTCGCCGCGGAAGTCGTACACCCACAACGTCGTGGTCCACGGCTGATCTGGCCGAGCAGGCTTCTTGTCGAAGAACAACACGTTTGCTTTTACCCCGCCGGCATAGAAGATCCCGGTCGGCAGCCGCAGCAGCGTATGCACATCAAACTGGCGCAACAGCCGTCGCCTCACCGCCTCACCGGCACCGCCCTCGAAGAGTACGTTGTCCGGCACGACCACGGCGGCCCTACCGGGTATCCCGAGCATGGCAGCAACGTGCTGCACGAAGTTGAGCTGCTTGTTAGTGGTGGTGACCCAGAAATCCTGCCGGGAATAGGAGATATCCTCCCGCTCCTTGCTTCCGTTCTCGCCGATGACGGTGATGGAAGACTTCTTGCCGAATGGCGGATTGGCCAGCACCACGCTTGGGTAATGGCGAGGTGGCTCGGCGAGTGAGTCCCGGACCTCGATCAGCGGCGGGCCATTCGGCTTCCCGATCCCGTGCACGAGCATGTTCATCGCTGCCAGCCGGGCGGTGCCGTCCACCAGTTCGGTCCCGGTGATCGTCTCCCTGGCGAGCCGGTCACGCTGGTCGGGGGTCAGTTCAGTGCCGTAATGATCCTGGATGTATTCGTATCCGGCGAGCAAGAAGCCGCCGGTACCGCATGCCGGGTCTGCGATCGTGTCGTCAGGCCCTGGCTGGATGCAGTCGACCATCGCGGCGATGAGCGCACGTGGAGTGAAGTACTGGCCTGCTCCGGTCTTAATGTCCTCGGCGCTCTTCGCGAGAAGCTCCTCATAGGCATCACCCTTGACGTCCACGCCCTGAGCGGACCATTGTTCCTTGTCGATCAGGTCCGCAATCAGCTTCTTTAGTTTTGCGGGGTCCTGAATCTTGTTCTGCGCCTTGCGGAAGATAACCCCCAGTGTTCCGGGCTGCTGACCGAGGTCCTCCAGCGTGTGCCGGTACGCTTTTTCGAGGTCGTCTCCGTTGAAGTCGATCAGATCCTGCCAGCGGTCGGCTACACCTTTTAGGGCCATATCGGGATTGAGTAGCCTGTTCGTCCGTTCGTGCGCCATCTTCAGGAACAACAGGTAGGTGAGCTGCTCCACGTAGTCGATGGTGGAGACGCCGTCATCGCGGAGCACGTCACAGTAATTCCACAGCTTTGCAACCAACTGCCGTGTATCGGCGGTGCTCATAGCAGCGTCTCCTCCTGCGACACGTGTCTGGCCATCCCGCGTCCACGTCGTGCCCGCGGCTGAGCCGCCAGCTCCGCGCGTATCCGCTCCAGTAGCATCAAACCAGGCTCATCGCCCGGATCCTGCGATACCAGTCGCCCGGAAAATGCCTCGGTCAACAGCGATTTGCGCAGTAGTTTACTACGCTTTTCTCCATCTGTGCACTCACTATCAAACGCGCGCTGAATATCCTCGTATCCGTCTACCTGCGAGAGAATCAATGAAATTTGATCAGGAGGAGGAACGGGGACCGGAAGCTGTGCCAGTATGCGACTGTTCAGATTGTACTGACCTGCGGAAGATGAAGCTTGATTCTCAAGATAAGCGCGCCAGAGAGGGCTTGAAACTACCAGGAGAACCCAATCAGCCGGAATCCCATTGGGAATCAAGCGGAAACGGATCAAATAGGAAGCGTAGGCGATTTGCAGGCTCTTTCTAACCACCCCCGCCCTGCCGATCAGATCCCGGCTGCCGTTAGTGCGAATAAAGAGTACATCTCCGTGGTCTACGTGGAGCGAGCTAAGGTCGATCGATGAGTCTACTGCGTTCTTCAAGTTATCGAGGATGATTTCACCGCGTTGAATGTTGGGGATGCGGAGCACTGGATCGCCTGCAGCGCCGAAATCGCATCTAGTAGAGGTGCCGTATCCAAAATTAGAGGCGATTGCATCAAGGCTGGTCATTGTCCAGCCGTTTGGAAGTTCGTATCCCGGAATGCTTGTGGGCAATACGGGTGGCTTATTTCTTTTTGAGAATGCCAATCTCATGCTGACCACTCCTGATAGCCACTCCTTCGCGTTGGAAGAGCCTCGCGGGACGAGGCGACCCGAGACTGCCGCGTCTAGGAGACTTCGCCGAAGTGCCGATGAGCGAAGACGTACCTGCCTAAGGTTTTGATCGCCAAGGCTGGCCCGCGATAGGTGGTCTTCGAGGGTGGCGACGATGCGACGCTGCTCGTCCAATGGCGGCAGTGGTACGGGGAGTTGCTTAATTGTTGAAAGGCTAATCGAAGCCAAGTTTACGCTTTGCGCGGCATGCTGATCAAACCATTGGCGAGCAAGATCGTTTATATAGTAGGCAAGGAATCTGGGAAGAATAGTATCTTCTGGCAAACGTGCTCGGAATACGTGATTCTGGTGAATACAGTCTGATATCTGATCTTCCCACACCCATCCGCGGCCAAGCTTGTCTCTGTCACCCCCCTCATTGAGGAGCACGTCACCGGGCAGCAGTCGTAGCTTTGCAAGCGTTGATTCCGGCACTCTGATTTTCGTGATTTCGCCTAGATCCAGGTAGCCGCGTTGAACGTTTGCGACACGCAGATAGGGCACTTCCGGAAGAGCCGGGTCAGACTGTTTCTTAGTATCCTTCGTCACCCCGCCAACGACTTCCGCGATCTCACCCAATGTGGTCCATACCCACGCGGCCGGAATGGGGAACGGTGCTGTCATGCGGTCAGAGTCCGATTCAGGTCAGTGAGGAGCTGCTGGGAATGGTCATCGCCGAAGGCATGCAGGAAGCCGTCGGTGCCGCCGCGTTCTGTGAAGGGTACGCCGTCGAGGTCGTCGGTGGTGAAGGACGCGCTGGTGATGACGATGTCCCTAATACGGTTCAGCCACCACATCTGGTCGGAGCTGAAACTGGCGCCGGCCTGCTCCTGCTGGGCGAGCCAGGCACTATAACGTTCCTCTACTACGGACCTGTGCGGGCGGGGTTGCTGGTCGAGGCCAAGCTCGAAGCGGATTAGGCCGATCAGGTCGACGGGTCCGTAGCGCAGGCCAGGGTGCTTCGCGGCGATATCCAGCCGCTCGTAGGCGTGCCATAGCAGGTCGGGGGTCCATTGGTGCGGTGGACGGGCGATGCGGGTGGCGAGTTCTTTGAGCTTGGCGTAGGCGGTGCGAGTGCCGTCGCCATGCCGATAGGCGGCGTCGATCGCGATGATCTCGTCCTGGTGCTCACGCATGTAGGCACGGAAGGAGGTAACTACTTCGCGGGCACGTTCGGTGACGTCGACGCCGCGCGCCTCCAGCAGGTCGTCGGGATTGACCTCGTCGTAGATGATGTCGTGGGCGCGGCGGATCTCCAGCAGCCGAGCGCGCAGTTCGGGGTTCGCCGCGAGCGGCTGGACCGCCGCTTCGACTAGGGCACGCTCAGCGGCGCGGTCACCCACGGGGAGAGCAGCGAGTTCATCATCGTCTGCCACCCGGCCGAGACTACGGATGACGTCACTGAGCGGCACGCCCGCAATCTGCTCTAGTTCGCCCCGTTCAGCGGGGGTGAGGTCACGGTTCAGCCGGGCGAGCCGTGAGCAGAGGGTAGATGTCTCAGCGAGGGAGATGCTAAGGCTTCCGGCTCTGGTGAGCAGTTTCTCCAGGCTGATCTGCCGTTCGGAGTGCAGCTGGAGAGGGGTGGCATCGACCCTTGGCGACTCAGTGACGCCCACCGCATCGACGATCACGAACCGCTCCTTGGCGAGCACGTCGGGCGTGACGCTGTTCAGCTCTGCCGGGTCCAGGGTGCGGGCACCTCGTCCCTTCATCTGCTCGAAGTATGCCCAGCTCTTGACATCCCGGAGGAAAAACACGCACTCCAGCGGCCTGACGTCGGTGCCAGTGGCGATGAGATCAACGGTGACCGCTATCCGCAACTCAGGGCTGTTCCGGAAGGCCGCCAGCAGTTTGTCTGGATGCTGGGCGGAGTAGGTGATCTTCTGGGCGAACTCGTTGCCCATGCCGAACACCTCACGCACCATCTGCACGACTTCCTCGGCATGGTTGTCGTCGCGGGCGTAGACGAGTGTCTTGGGTACATACCGGCGGGGCGGCTGGCTAGGTTCCGGGGGAAAGATCTCGGTGAACAGCCGGTCCCTGAAGGTTTCCAGGATCAGCATGAGTTGCGGCTTGCTAATCACGCTCTTGCCAAGCTGGGTTCCCGCGTAGCTGAAGTCGTCATCGAGTTCTTCGTATCGCTGCCGCCGGGTGCGACGCTCCCGCAAGGGGACTACCGTCCCGGCCTCGATCGTGTCGCCCTGCTCGGTCTGCCGGGTCCGGATCTTGTACACGTCGAAGTCGACGTTGACACCATCGGCGACCGCCTGCTGATAGGTGTATTCACTGACCAGGTTCTGGTGGAAGAACCCGAACGTCTGCTTAACCGGGGTAGCGGTCAAGCCGACCAGGTAGGCGTCGAAGTACTCAAGCACCGCCCGCCACCGTCCGTAGATCGACCGATGGCATTCATCCACGATGATCAGATCAAACGTCTCGGGCGGCACCGCCGAGTTGTAGCTGATCTCGATGACTTCGTCAGCGTCGTAGTCGTCGTAGGCATGGTCGTCGGCGTCCACGTCGGGCAACGGCTTGCCGCACAGCAGCGCATACACGCGCTGCACGGTAGAGATCACGACCTTGGAGGAGGCGAGCATGTCCGCCCCGGTCAGCCGTTCCACCCCGTACAGCTCGGCCAGCTTGCGCCCGTCGTCGGGCGTCACGAAGCCGGTGAACTCGGTGTTCGCCTGTTTGCCGAGGTTGTTGCGATCCACCAGGAACAAGATCCGCTCGACGCGGGCATGCTTGAGCAGGCGGTAGGAACTGCTCACCGCCGCGAACGTCTTACCCGCGCCGGTTGCCATCTGGATCAGCGCGCGCGGCCGGTCATGCCTGAGCGACTCCTCCAGTCCACGGACGGCATCGGCCTGCGCCGGACGCAGGCGGCCATCATCTAGCGGCGGCAGCCCCCGGCGAAGCCGGGACCGGAGTGTCGGTGCCTCCGGATCGGCGTCCGCCTCGCGCATCCAGCGGGCCAGTGTCGCTGGCTGGTGGAAACTGAACACCTCCCGTGCGCGCGGGTGCGGATCGAGCACATTGGTGAAGTGGGTCTCCGCGGCCGTGGTCTCGTATCGGAACGGCAACGGCAGCCGCCACGCCTGCAGTTGCTGGGACGCGGTAAGGCCCTCGGCGTACCGCGCGGACTGGCGTTCGACAGGGCTCAGGACCGTGCCCTCACGTTTGGCCTCGATGACTCCGGCGAGCTGCCTGTTCACATACAGCAGGTAGTCCGCCGGCCCAGTCGCGGTCATTGCCTCGCGGACGGCGACGCCGGTCCCGGCGAACAGGTTTTCCTTTCTCGCATCTTGGACCAGCCACCCGGCCGCCGTCAGCATCCGGTCGACTTCCTTGCGGACCTCCCGTTCGGTCCTCGGCTCCTGCGCCGACTGCTGCGCGCTTTTGACAAATGCCTCACGCTCGGCGGCCGACAGCCGTGCCGGCCGAGCCACCGATGCGGCGAAGGACGCCTCAAATTCGGCTATCCGGGCGCTCAGCTCCTCGACCAGGGCTCGCATCGAATCCCGATCTTCAGCCACCTGCGCAAGCTTGCGCTCAGCGTCGGTGCGCGCCTGCCATTCGGCCTCAAGCCGGGAGTTCTTCCCATCCAGCCGCAGCATGACCTCAGCGAGCCGGTCCCGCTCTGACGCCAGCTCAGCGCGCAGCAAGTCCAGATCGGCCTGGTCGGCGGCGTCGGCAGGCGGGGTAGCCGGGTCCGGCGGCGGAACAAACGCCGTCGGGGCACGATCGCCGGTAACGGTCCGGTAGAACCAAGAGCCCAGGGAGAAACAGGCGCGGACCGCATCAAGCGCGGTTCGGACCTCGCCGTAGTGAGTATGCACGGCACGATTGCCCACGGTCCGCAGTTCGTCGAACTGCTGGCGCTGGCTAGGCCCGATCACACCATCCCTGGCAAGGGCCAGCAGCCGCACATGCTGGCTGGTGCCGCTAACCTGGATTCGGCCCGCCGCGACCAGCTTCGCAGCCAGCGTCTCACCGAACTTGCGCGCTTTAAACAGCGCCGTATTCGGGTCCGAATAGACGTAGGCCTCGGCCTCGGTCCCGTCCAGGACGAGCAATGGTTCATGGTCCAGCAGGAAGCCGAAGTTCGGCGACCTGCGCGCCAGCTCCCTGATCCGCTCGTCCACCCGTGCCTCGCTCACAGTGGTGGGTCATCAGAACACGCTGAGATACTACATATCCGGTGCAAGGTCCCGGGCAAGCTCTTGCGGAGCCACCGTGGCCAGCGGTTAGGCGATATTTGTAGCCAAATAGCTGAACGAACGCCGCCGCATCGTGCGGCATGACGTCGCAAACGTGTTCGTACTCCGCGAAGATGAAGGGACGAGGAGACCTGACCGACTGATGACGCGCTGTTCTCAGCGGACCTGATCCGCCGAAAGCGGGCCAACCCAGGCGTGCACAGGCCCATTTGGTCCTTGCCCGGCACTTCCGGGCCCGCGCGGTCGGCGGGTTTCCTTGCACCATTGCCCACCGTTCTGGGAGGCTGCCTCGTCAGGTCCTCGGGCGAGCATGGAGGCAGAGTGCGCGAGATTGAGGTCAAGTACTGCGTGGAGGACCTCGAAGCGTTGCTGATCGCACTCAAGGCCCGTGGCATCGAGCTGAGCGAGCCCGTCTATCAGGACGATCAGGCGTACGCGCCGGCTGGCTGGCGGTTCGGTGACAACAAGCTGGGCGTCTCTTTCCTGCGCCTGCGCACCGTTGACGGCCGCCACTTTTTTGCGCTCAAGCAGCCTGGCGAGAACGCCCAGGCTTGTCTGGAGTACGAAACCGAAGTCGCCGATCGCGAAGCGATGCACGGCGGGATCGTGCATATGGGGTACCGGCCTACTGTCCGCGTTGCCAAGATCCGCCGCGTGGCCACATTGGAGAACTGCTCGTTGTGTGTCGATGATCTCGAAGGTGTGGGTGGCTTCCTGGAGCTTGAGCGCTTGGTGCCCGATGACGTAGCGGCCGGGGCCGTTCAAGCTGAGCTGGCCGCGTTCGTTGCCTCGCTGGGCATCACGGCTGACCGTACTGACGCGACGTACGACTCGCTGGTCATGGCCGCTCAAGAAGCGTCGGGCTGAGTCTCTCGTCTGGCCAGGACGGCGGCGGCAAGTGCTTCTGCGACTTGACCGGGTGTCTGCGCGTCGATGTCATGGGTCAATACCTCGAAGCCGTGCTCGGTCAGGTCGGCTGCGGCAGTGACGTACAGTGCTGCTTCGGCCATGCTGATCACGTGGCCGCCACGGTGGAACCGGCTGTACAGTCCGCGTTCGTCGGCGCGTTTGCGTGCGGATGCAGCATCGCCGCTCAGGATGATGTAGAGGTCTGGCCGGTCGGCGTGCTGGTTGAGCTGCCAGACGAACTCGGGTGGAACTCCGTCAAGTCGTTGCAGGACCAGCGATGAGGCGAAGTAGCGGTCGCAGAGCACGATCTGGCCGACTTGCATAGCGGGGCGGATCTCCTGCTCAAGGTGCTGGTAGCGGTCAGCGGCTACCAGGCAGGCCAGCGTCAGGCCGTGGTAGTCGTCAGTGCCGAAGCGGGCCAGACTGCCCAGCGGCGTCGCGGTGGGCTCCTTCGTCGCGAGGACAGAACTGCCGCGAGCCGTGAGCTGGGCGGCGAGCAAGCCGGTGATTGTGCTCTTGCCGATGCCGCTCGGCCCGTCGATGGCGACGAAGAAGCCCCGCTGCATGCTCATGCTGGCTCGCTGCGCTGGTACTGCTCGCGTGCCAGTTCGACCAGCCGTTCGCGCACCTCGCTGACGCTGGCATCACCGAATTGGATGTTGACCGAGAAGTTGAATTCGTCCCGTCCGCGCATGGCCTCATCCAGCCCGCCGCCCGTCAGGTCAACGGCGGTGTAGTCAAGGAGTTGTTTCGGGTCGTACTGGCCGGTTGCGATGAGCCGGCGCCATTCGGGCGTGCCGGGGTAAGGCCGGAACTCGAAGACGCTGGCGCGGAACCGACCTGGCCGACCGGCAGCGATATCCCACAGCTCGTAGACGTGCCTGACCGTGGTCTCCAGCTCCTCACGAGTCTCAGTCGGGAAGCCGAGGATGAAGTAGCCCTTGACCGAGATCCCGCGCGACACGAGCCGGTGCAGCACCGCGCGTGTCATGTCCGGTGTGATGCGCTTGCCCATGTAGGTGAGGAGCCGTTCGCTGCCGGATTCGATGCCGAGCGCAACTTCCCGCAGGCCGTTCGCCGCCAGCACGTCGAGTAACTCGTCGTCGGCCCGGTGCAGGATGTTGATGCGGCCGGTCGCATCCCAGGCGTATCGGCTGCCGACGTGGTGCGCGCTGAACGCTGCCATGCACTTGCGGATGAACCGCTCGTATCCGAGGAACAGGTCGTCGACGAAGCGGAATGCCGTCACGCCGTGAGCAGCGCACAGGGCGTCCATCTCGGCGATGATGTTCGCGGGATCGCGGGTGCGGATGGTGATGTCCGGGTTGGTGCTGACCGCCGCTCCGCAGAACGAGCAGTCATAAGGGCAGCCGCGGGCGCCGACCATGTTGGCCTCGGTCCGTCCGTCTGGTGCCTCATAGGGGTCATCGGCCAGGAAACGCCGGTCAACAAACGGCAGCCTGTCGATGTCCGGTGCTAGATGGCGGCTGCTGGCCGTGCTGCTGCCTGTCTTCGGCGTCTTCATGACCGGATCGAGCCACATCACGCCGGGCAGCTCGGAGCGGTTACGGCGATCGTGGAGCAGTTCCGCGACGCGCGTTTCGCCCTCTCCGAGCACCAGGGCTTCAAGCCGTCCGAACCGGGGATCGTTTAGGACCTCGATCGGCATGGCTTTGGCCTGGTGCCCGCCGACCATCACCTGAGTGCCGCCATCCAGGCCAGCCGCGATCCGTGCGCTGATCTCGTAGGTGGGTGCAAGCAGGTTGAACCCTGCCCAGCGTGGTGACGCTTCGTTGATAAGCCGGATCGTCTGATCGATGCCCAGGCCCAGTGCTTCGGCGTCGATGACGCCGACGTTGAATCCTTGGGCTGCGGCGTAGGTGGCGATGTAGCCCATGCCGAGCACCGGCAAGGTGAAGTCATTCGTCCGGGGACGCAGGCTGTAGTCGCGTAACGGAGCGTTGACGAACAGGGCGTCGAGTGGCCGTGTGAGGTCCGCGCCATCTACGGCACGGTTAGCTGGTATCTCCATAGTAACTTCCCAAGGCGAGGGTGAGGAGTGTCAAGGCTGCGAGCTGGTCACCGGCGAGCGCTCGCCACCGCTGGCCGAAGGACTGCTCGTCGTCTGGCCAGTGGTATGACGGTGCGGCTCGCTTGGCCCAGGTACGGACCGCCAGGTCCGTGTAGGGGTAGTGCGTGAAGTCGTTGAGGACATCGGCCACGGCCGCACCGGCGGTCCATGGGCCAATGCGCGGTACCTGTTGGAGTTCCCGTACAAGCGCACCGGGTGGCAGTTCGCGCCAGTGCGGCCCTTGCTTGAGGTAGCTTTCGGCAGCCGCTCGCAGCGGACGCCGCTTGAATGTCAGGCCGACCTCGGCGAACTGCTCGTCTCCGAGGCCGAGCACGGTCTCGGCAGCCGGGAACAGCGCGTATCCGTCGCCGTTCAGGCAGGAGATCCGCTGGCCGTAGGCGACGCAGAAGTCCCGGTACAGCCTCTTGGCATGCGCAGCGCGGATGACCTGGCGGATGATCGCGGTAGCGATGGCCTCCCACAGATCGGGAGTACGGAACCGCGCGACTGTGCCGAGAGAGCTGAGTGCCTCAAACAACTCCGGAGCATCGATCATGGCGGATTCCGGCAATCTGAACACGTCGGGCTGCGGTTGACCGCTGCCAGCTACGAGCGGGCGGGACAACAGCTCGCCGCCCTGGATGGTGACGATCCACTGTCCGCCATCAGGCAGCGCGAATACCCGATAGCTCCCTTGCTCGGTGATACGCCACGCGGGATGTTCGGTCATCACGAACCGGAATGACTCAGGCATGAAAGCGGACCTCCTGAAATGGCTGCAAATGCTACTGCTAGATGCATTATCCCATAACCTACCTCCAGCAAGCACTATGGCGACTACCCCGCCGTGGGTGTGAATTCATGGTCAGTTTCCGTAGCCCGTTCCGTACGCGGCGCAGCGTATCTAGATCGTCCATGGCCCGAACTGGTCGCACATCCAGCCTGCGGGGCGTCCTTCGTGGCAGCAGTGAAGTCTTCGGAGCGGCTCCGGTGCGAATGCACAGCTCCTGAGCGGCCAATTCGCACCAGACGACCTTGCCTTGGGGCTCCTGCGTCAGGTACCAGTTCCAGTGCTCACTCAGCATTGCCACCAAGAACAACCCCCTGCCGCCCTCGTCCTCGAAGGCGGGAAGCCCATCGTTAAGTTCTCGCGGTTCCGGCGGCTGGATATTCCCATCCCAGACCTCGATGAGCACCCGCACCTTGTCCGTGGACAGCCGCAGCCACACGGGCGGATTTCCCTCCGTTGCCCGTGAAGCATTTACGCCATTCGTGACAAGCTCGGATACGAGCAATTCCGCGGTGTCCGCAACGGCATCAAGACCCCACTCCCAGAGCACGTGCCTGGCGTGCAGCCGGCCACATGGCGTGGCCGTTGGGAGCGCGCCAAGCGGGAGGGAGTTTCGCAGAGGCCACTGCATGGTCATCTCGCCCCCCAGCGCTGCGTGGTCTGTGTGGCGTGGCTGTATGACCGGCCAGATGACGCGATTCTTGCTGGCCTGGCCACGTCGGACATGGGCGCGATTGCTGCAAAGGCACTGCGCCGGCGACCTGGACCGCGTTCCAGGCACCGGCGCGGACGCGTCCTCGTGGCCCATCTGGTTAGCTCCTTCGAAGCAGCGCTGTACGACCCCTCAGATCGTCGGACGATGGCACTGAATCCGCCCATGACGGATCGCGTATGCGTCGTATGCTTCGCGCGTATGCGCGTCGCCGCATAGCGCAAACAACCACGGCTAGACTGCCTGATCAGGAACCACGTCCATAGGAGCCAGGCAGGCAGGCCGAAACCGCGATGAGTGCCAGCCCTTCCCGGTATTGCCAGTGCGGCAACCGTCTGGCACGCGATCACGCGAACGCACGATGCGGCGTCTGTGAAAGCAGGGAGATCCAGAGGCGGGCCGAGCCCCCTGAACTGCCGACCGACTTCTGGAGGACGCCGGCCTTCCGTGACGCGTTCAACGCCCAGCACATGGGCCACGTGGCCAGGGCCTACCGTCGTCACCCGCTCAATGTGGCGAACTACGGCCGTGATGGCATCCCGCAAGATCTGCTCGGAGACTGGCTCAGGCTCACCCAGGCGCAGGTCAGCCGGATTGAGAACGGCCCGCCGATCCGTAATCTCGACACGCTGGCCCACTGGGCACGCGTGCTGCGCATCCCGCCGGATCTGCTTTGGTTCAAGCTGCCGGGCGGGCAGGCTAACGCTGACCCGGCCGTCACCTCGCAGCCTGCGGTTCCGGGCCCGCTGATCCCGGTGCCGCAAACCGGGGTGTTCCACCTGCTGCCAGTCGGCAACGGCACACTGCATGATCCCGACGCCGCAGCGATGCAGGCATTTCGGTCGGCTGACCTGCAAGTCGGCGGCGGGCACCTGTACGCAAGCGTGATCAAGTACCTCCAGGCCGATTTAGCGCCGCGGCTGTTCGGCAGCGATGAAGGGGCAGACAACCGGGCGGTGTTCACGGCTGCCGCAGCCCTGACGGAAATGGCTGGCTGGATGGCGCACGATGCAGGCCGCGACCCGGTAGCCAAGCAGCACTTTGGCCGCGCGCTCGCGCTCGTCCAGGTCGGTGGCGATCGGCAGCTCAGCGCTCACGTGCTCGGCAGCATGAGCCACCTGGCCAGCCATCTTGACCAGCCCGGCGAAGCCATCGAGCTGGCGCGGCAGGGGCAAGCTGTTCTGCGCACTGGACTGGCAAATCCGGGCCTCGAAGCACGTTTGCTCGCCCTCGAAGCCCGCGGGTTTGCTGGTCAGGAGCAGCGGGACAGAGCGGAGTGCGTCAAGCTGTTGCTGAACGCAGAGAAAGCACTGGGGGTTTCGCCGGCCGAGGCGGCCTCGCCGTGGGTCAGCCACTACGACGAAGGCTCACTCGCCAGCGAAGCAGCCCGGTGCATGCGCCAGCTCGGTGATCTAACCGAAGCCCGCCGTCAGGCTGAGCGGATCATCACACTCCGCCCTAGTCACCGCACGCGCAGCCGGGCGTTCGGCCAGCTCGCCCTCGTGACCGTTCTGGTCGCCCAGGGAGAGCCCGACGAGGCCTGCGGCATCGCCTACGACGTGCTTGCCGCCACGCAATCGCTGGGCTCCTTCCTGGTCATCGGCCAGCTACTCGACCTGCAACAATTGCTGCAACCACACCGCAGCAGCACGGTGGTAGCCGACTTCCTGACCTGCCTGGCGGAGACGCTCAGGGAACGCCTCTGGCTGTACCACTGGCTCACCAAGGACGCTCGCGACCAGCGAATCCACCGGGAGGGCACGTGAGTTCAGACCGTGCGCTGTATGAGCGTGATCCCGAGGCGTGGAACGCCCACCTTGCTGAAGGCAACGCCAAGCAGGCCCGCAAGCGGGTCAGCGCCGATGTGATCCTCCGAGACGCACTCGGGCGCATCCTGCTCGTTGACCCCAAGTACAAACCGGACTGGGACTTGCCGGGCGGCATGGCCGAAGCCAACGAACCGCCTGCGGCCGCGGCACGCCGTGAACTCCGGGAGGAACTCGGGCTCAACCTCCAGCCCGGTGACCTGCTCTGCGTCGACTGGGTCTCACCACATGGGCCGTGGGACGACCTGATCAACTTCATATTCGACGGCGGCGTCCTGGACGAACGCGACCTTGCGAGTCTGCGGCTCATGGACGACGAGTTGCGCGCGTATGAGTTCTGCGAGCTAGGGCAGGTCAAGGAACGCCTGCGGCCCTATGTGTGGCGCCGAGTCAGCATGGCGCTGGAGGCACTGGCCACCGGCCGAGCACGCTACCTCCAAGACGGGTACGCGTAGCGACATTGGAGCGCGGCGCCCGCGCGCACCGCCGTGACCAGCCCGCGTACCGATCCGAGGTCAGCGGCGGGGGCCGCGCGGCCGGGGCGGGGATGGCCCGCGCGCTGGCGTCGGGTCGCCCTGGCCGGGGGCTGGCTGCCCGGGTGCGGGCGGCTTGCCGGACGCGGCTGGCTTGGGAAACCCCAGCGCTGCGAGCTGCGCGGCTGTCCTGGCGCGCGGGCGTGCCGGACCCTGCGCTGCCGGGGCTGGATTGGCGGCGGCATGCATCAGTTCGGCGGCTGCGCGGGCGGCTGCGGCCTGCCCGGCCCGCTGCTGGGCGTCCCGCAGCCCCGCGACGGCTTCGGCGAGCGCTGCCAGCCGGGTGACCAGCACGATCGGGGCCAGCGCCGGACCGCTGGTCAGGTACGCGAACGTGCCGAGCAGCCGGGCGGCCCGCCGCAGCCGGTTTCCCGCCGGGGTGGGCGGCGGGATCCGGCCGTAAGGGGCGCGGGCGGCCCGGTCGTAGGCGTCGGCAGCCTGGCGCAGGATGCGGCTGCCCAGCGCGGCGGCGGCCACGTGCAAGGTGTCGGAGGCGGCCCACGCGGCGTCGGCAGCGGCGGCTGGATTCGTGTCGGCCAGGGCATGCATCTGCGTGGCAGCATCACTGGCGGTATGGGCGGCGTGTTGCCAGATCGTGTTCCGCTCCGCAGCGGTCAGCGGATCGCGGCCGGGTGCGGAGGCGGCACGGGTCCATCGCTTGGTCAGTTTGGGCCAGGTCAGGTCGGCGGCAAGCTTCCCGCCGCCGTACCAGATTGGGCCGCCGCCCTTGCCGGTGTCGCCCGGGAGCGCGACCGCGTACCCGGTGACCTGGCCGGGATGCCTGATGCTGTGCCGTGTGCGGACCAGGACCCCGGCCACCCCCAGGCGGGCGAAGAACTCTTCCGCGTTCCCCGAGGCCGCGGCGGCAGTGATCACCTGGCGGCGCAGCGTCACCCGCGGTGGCTCGTCCAGGCAGCGCCGGGCCGTCTTCTCGGTCTCGGCACGGGACGGGCGCCGGGCCGAGGTGCGGTCAGCGGACGCGGTGCAGCGCAGCCCGTACCGCCGTTCGGCGGCCAGGCATGCTTCGCGGACCCGGTACCGGTCGTTGCTGGTAGTGGGCCGGCGGCCGTCCTGGCGGGCCAGCATCACCACCAGGTGAATATGGTCTGCGCCATGCCGCACTGCGATCCACCGCACCGCGTCGTCGTCTTGGCCGTAGCGGGCCAGGCCGGTGCGGTGCATCACATCGGCCGCGATCTGCGCCCACTCATCATCGGACAACATCTTGTCGCCGGGCGCGGCGCGCAGCGAGCAGTGCCATACCGGCCGGGTGAGCCCCCAGTCGCCCATCGCCGCGTGCGGCTGGTTCAGCAGCCCGGACAGCCGCCGGAAATCGCGTCTCCCATCCGGGCGCAGGGCTGGTTCCAGCTCGGCGGGGTGGCGCCACCCGGCGACGATATGCGGGTCGGTGTGCTCCTGGTACCGGCCAGGGCCGTACAGGTAGTAGATCAGCGGCTCCACCTGCCGGCCACGCGGGGCACTGATCTTCCCGATCATCCGCCGCTGCTCCGCTGCATCCAAACCATCGTCCGCGCGATCACGGTGATCCGGCGCACGCGCCGGGATTCCCTCCGCGTGCCCCGGATCGTCGGCCGCTGGCCCGGGATGATCCGCCGCTCCGGACGGAATGCCATCCGCGTGCTCCGCAATCTCAACCGAACCGCCCGACCGAGCTAACCGGGGTGGTCCGCACCGCGGACCACCCCGCGCTATGCCCTGCCCGGACGTCACCGGAGCATCTTCCGCACGTGTTCCGCGGCGGCATCGAGGCGCTGCACGCGGCGCAGGCTCTCAGCGGCGTAAGGGAGCAGATCTCCCGACCGCTGCCCGATCGCGTTCAGCTTCGCCACCGCCTGGTTGAGGTTGGTCCCGATCCGGCGGACCAGTCCGGAGGCGCGGACCAGCTCCCGCAGCGCCTCACGCAACGGCGCCTCTGGCCCGGCGGCGGTGCCCTGGATGTGGGCCAGCACCACCTGGGCGGCGTAGGCGCCCCGAGCCAGCCCCACCCGCCCCGCGGCGGCCTCCAGCGCAGTGAACTCCTGCTCGGTCAGCGTGAACTCCACCCGGCGTGGCCGGGCAATCCGTTGCCGAGACCGGCGCCGGGCAGCCCACTGCCTTCGTCGGCGGGGCGGGGGCCGCGATCGCTGCCCTCGGGGCCGCCGCTGGGCGCAGGCTCGGGTCCGCCATCGCTGGGTGTGCCGTCGGGTGGGGGGATGTAGGGCAGGGTGCCCAGCAGCAGCCCGATCATCACCCGGGCGCGGTGCAGGTCCAGCCCGCCGGCCTGCCCGGCCGCCATCATGGCCCGGGCGATGGCCGTGATCCGGGCCATGGCCGCCGCGGCCTCGACCGCGGGCAGCCCGGTCCCGGTCAGCGCGGCGGTCCCGTCGTCATCGCCATACAGGCACACCCGTGCCAGCCGCTGGGCGTTCTCCCGCCGCCGCTCGGCGCCCTCCGGGTCGGCGGCGATCACGGCCTGGCGCAGCTGTTTGCGCAGTTTCGCGGTGGTCTTCCAGCTGGCTTCGGGCAAGACGGCCGCTTCCAGGGCGCGGGCCGCGTCTTCGCTGAGCACGGCGGTGGCGGCGGCGATCACCTGGGCCCGGTCCAGGTCTATCCGCCCGGCCGCCAGCGCCGCCCCGGTCGCCGGCAGCCGCCACGACAACGCCACCGCCAGCTCGGCCCAGTCCGCCGCACCGTAATCGGTCAGCGTCAGCGCCAGGCCCACCAGGCCCACCGCGTCGCGGCCGACCCGGGCCGGGCGCCCGTCGGCGGCCACCCCGATCCGGCGGTCAGCCGCCGCGGCGCGGGCGCTGATCTGCGCCACCGCGGCCAGCCCGGCCGCCTGGGCCCGCGACGTCAGCTTCTGCGCCGCGACCACCACCCCGGCCAGGGCGGCTTCATCCAGCCGCGGCGCGGCCGCAGCGGCGACCTCCAGCCATCCGGCCATGGCCGGGCCCGGGTCCATATGCTCCACCGCCAGCGCCGCCAGGTGCCCGGCTGGCATCGGCGGGCCCATCCGCCCGTCCTGCTCGGCGGCCAGCTCATCAGCCAGCACCGCGTCCTGATCCTCCGCGCGCCCGTCCAGCAACCCGCCCGCAGCCAGCGCCTCCAGCAGCACCTGGTAATCCAGCCCCGCAGGCCACCCCGGCACCGGCCGCCCCGCCGGGCAGCGCGCTATCGGGCACTGGCCCGGTGAGGGGCTCGCCGGCTGGCCCGGTGCTGCCCGGCACCCAGGCGAACCTCGGCTGCCCACCCGCCGAGGCGGCGGCTGAGCCGGCCGCCTGCTCGTCGTCCAGGCCTGGCTCGGGCATCCGCTCACCTCCACAATATGGATGATCTGTCCGGGTTCATCTCTAATCACAGTAGCGGCAGGCACCGACAAAATGGCCGGACTCCAGGCAGCATTCCGGAGATTTATCGAAAAAATTTTTGATCTAACTTCGATGTTCGCCAGCATGGCGCAGTGGATGATCGGGCCGTATTGTGGTCCCCGCGCACGAACTAACCGACATGTACTGATTCGATCGTCGCGAGGAAGGTGAGGCTGGCTGGCTACTGACAGCGCCGGGGCGTTGGTCATAGCGTTACCGGTCCCGCGAGCGCGATCGGCCCGTTCGATGCCTGAGCGCTGCTAACCTGCCCGAACGTGAACACCATGGCCCGCCGGCGCGACCCCCGGCGGCGGAGGTCTGATGGCTGAGGATGAGAATCCGGAGATCGCGGCGGCTCTGGCCACACTGGCGGAGCAGAACACCGCGGCCGCGCACGACGCATGCGCCGCCCTGCAGTGGATCACCGGTGATCAGGGCCTGGCGCTGATCACTCAGGAGCGCATCCAGGACTTCTGCTGGTATGAGCTGCCGATGAAGTGGTTCATCAATTTCGATGAGAAGCTGCGGGTCGCCTCGGCGCTCGCCCTCGCGCTCGATCTGCTGCAGCTGCCACGGTACGCGTCGATCTGCCGGTCCCCGGCGACGCGGGAGATCCTGACCGCGTATGAGACCAGCACCGACTGCGGCAAGGACGCGTTCCGCCGGATCGCCGCTGCCTCGGGCATCACGCCGCCTGACCTGCCGGAGTTCGAGTGGGGCGCGACGATGGGGCTCCACGAGGCGGCGGCCTGGTCATCGACTGCCGAATTCCTCGAGATCGCGGTGGCCAGCGGCGCCCTCGTGCCCGGCGAACGGGGCTGGAAGGCCGAGCAGCAGGCACTCGTGCGGGCCCACCTCAACGCCCCGCAGGCCGCGCTGCTGGGGCAGGTGCTCGCGCAGGTTATCCTCACCGAGCGCGCCGAGACATGGGTCAACCTGCGGCGCAGCGAAACCCGGCGGCAGATGCTGGCCGCGATCGCCAACCGGCTGCTGCACCCGGCGCAGCTGCCCGGGGGGACAGCCGCTGACCCGCTACCCCAGCTGCGCTGGCTGCTCGGCCAGCTGGACGGCGGTATCACCCTCACCCAGACCGGCAACCTCAGCCAGAAATTCGTCCAGCAGAGCGCCGGCCGGTTCGGGTGGGACCTCTCCCGCCCGCCGCGGACCGAGGACGAGCTGTTCGACCTGCACCAGTTGCGCCGTCTCACCCAGCGACTCGGCCTGGCCCGCCGGTCGGGCCGCATGCTCACGCTGACCGCCAAGGGACGGCGCCTTCCCGACGACCCCAGCCACCTGTGGCGAGCCACGGCCGCGGGCCTGCTGGGCGGGAATGACTTCAGCGTGTTCGCGGGCGAGCTGTTCCTCGCCCTGCTGCTGATCACCGACTCCATGCCCGGCAGCGACATCACCGACACGGTGCAGCAAGCCGCCGAGGAGGAGGGATTCCGCACCCGCCGGACCGGTGAGCCACCCAGCGAACAGGACGTCAGCTGGGCCATCCAGGGCACAAGCGACCTGTGCCGGGCTCTCGGCCTGCTGACGGCGGGCAGCGACTGCTCCGAGAGCAGCTACGGTCTCACCGACGCGGGCAAAGCGACCGCCATCGAGGCACTCCGAGCCCGGGCCACCGGCCCGCGAACCATCCCGTGGACCTGAACCCTCGGGACTTTCTTGAACGAGTAGACCCGGCGCCGGTCGCCCGCGCCCAGCAGGCTAGGCCGACGCTGGCTGAAGGCGAGCCTTGGCTTCCTGATACAGGTCGGCGGGCAGCGGGCCCTTCTCGGCGATGGCCACGTTGGAGCGCAGGTGGCCGGCATTGGATGTGCCGACGATGGTGCTCGACAGGTCCGGGTGGCTGAGCGTGAACCGGAGCACGAACTCGATCCGGCTCATGTCCCCGAGCAGGTCGTCGATGCCGGAGGACTCCCACCGGCGCTGGCCTTCGCCCTGGTCAAGGCCGAGCGGCCCCTGACGCCAGGCCTTGTCCTCGGCCGGTGCGCCGCGGGCTGCGCCGCCCCGGATCAGCGTGCCCGCGCCGGTCGCGGCCGCTTCGGTGATGAGTTCCTCGTGCTCGCGCTGGACCGCCGAGTAGGGGATCTGGAAGACCTCGAAGACGTCCATCGCGATGTGGTCGGGCAGGTTCGGCCGGATGCCCGACATCCCGATGAAGCGGACCTTGCCCTCGTCGCGCAGGGACAACATCGTCTCGACGGTGTGGTCCGCGGCAAGCTGGGCGCGGCTGGGCGACATGTGCACCTGCACCAGGTCCAGCCGGTCGGTGCCGAGCCGGCGCAGGCTCTGCTCGACCCCGGCCCGGACATTCCGGGGACTGAAGTCGTGCTGATACGGCGGCACCGCGTCGGCCGGCTGCTCGAGGGGACACCCGCACTTCGACGCCAGGAAGTACTCGTCACGGCGATGGCCGATGTACCGCCCGATGAGTTCTTCGCTGCGGCCGTAGTCGATAGACGTGTCGATCAGGTTGATCCCGCTGTCCAGGACCTCGCCCAGGAGCCTGCCCGCCTCCTCGTCCTCGATCGCCGGCCCCCGGGGCTGGCCTCGCAGCTCCATGGCCCCGTACCCGAGGATGGTCACGTCCGCACCGGTCCGCCCCAGCGGGCGCCTCTGGATCGTCATGACCGCACGCTATCCCGTGGCGCCCGGGCGGGCTCGGCCAGGCACCGGTGATACTTGGCCCATGGCCAACCCCAGCTACTCAGAGTCGATCATGATCGCGCGCCTGCCCGAGGCCCTGTATGCACTGGTCTCCGACGTGACCCGGATGGGCGAGTGGAGCCCGGTCTGCCAGGCCTGCTGGTGGGATGACGGCGCTGGCCCGCAGGTGGGTGCCTGGTTCACCGGCCGGAACGTGCAGCCCGACCGGACCTGGGAGACCCGCTCCGAGGTTGTGGTGGCCGATCCGGGCCGGGAGTTCGCCTTCGTGGTCGGCGGCGACAGGGTGCGCTGGGGATACACGTTCGCTCCGGTCGACGGCGGGACGCGGCTAACCGAGTCGTGGGAGTTCCTCCCGGCTGGCATCGCCCTGTTCCATGAGCTGTACGGAGCGCAGGCGGAGGCCCGGATCGCTCGCCGCACGCAGGACGCGCACAGCGGGATCCCGGTGACGCTGGCCGCGATCAAGCAGGCGGCCGAGTCTGAGTGACTCCTGGCCGCTGAGGGCGAGCCAGCCGTACAGGCCGATGGGGTAGGCGAAGTAGCCGAAGCGGGTGGCGGGGGAGAGGGCGAACATCAGCGTGAGGCCGAGGGCCAGGCGGCGTGCCGCGGCGGGCGCGTCCGCTGGCGGGTGGGTCACCAGCGACGCGGCGATGGCCAGGCCGGCGGTGATCAGCAGGATGATCGCGGCGAGGTGGCCGGCCGGGCCGAGGGTGGCGAGCAGGTGACCGGGCAGCGGGCTCTGGGCCGGGGTGTGGGCGTGGGTCAGGCCGAGCGGGAACGCCAGGGTGTTCTGGACTAGCGCGGCCGGGGCGGCCACGGCAGCCGGGGCGAGCGCGGCGGCCAGGATGGCGGCGGCGGTGACGGCGGGCGCGGCGAACCGGGCGGCGGCGCGGCGGCCGTCGCGGGCGGCGATCATGACGGCCAGCACGACCAGGGCTGGCCAGGCCGTGTATTTCATCGCACAGGCGGCGCCGAGGGCGAGCGCGGCGAGCCAGTCCCGGCGATCGGCCCAGGCCGAGCGGCCGGTCCAGGCGGGGCCGGCGAGCAGGGCCAGGGCCAGGCAGGTCAGGGCCAGCACCGGCGGGTCGGTGATGCCCACCGCCAGCGGGAAGGCCAGCACCGGGGAGGCGGTGGCGAACCCGGCGCGGCCCAGATAGCCGCGCGAACCGGCGCGATCACTCCCGACGGCCCGGAACGCCGCGGCCAGCAGCAGGAACGTGGCGACCGCGAGCCACGGCCGGGGATCGCCGGCCAGGCCGGGCAGTCCCAGCGCACGAGGCAGGCCGAAGACGGCCATGACCGGCAGGTACGGGTTGTAGGCCAGCCAGCCGCCGTGCGCGAGCTGGGCGGAGGGCAGGTACGGGGTGGCGTGGTGCAGCAGCAGGGCTGCCGACCGGGTGACGACCACCACGTCCGGGGTGGCCGGTGCCTGGGTCGCCAGCCAGGTCAGCGGCGCAACCAGCCCGCCGGCCAGGCTGGCCGCGAGCGCGGCCCGCCGCCCACGGCGGCTCGGCCAGGCCACGGCCAGCGTGGCCGCCGCGGCGTAGCCGAACGCCGCCCAGATGCCCCAGGAGCGGTCATTGCCCGGACCGCTGAACAGCGCGACACCGCCGGCGTAGACCGCGAACAGCGCGTACCACACCGCCACCCGTCGCGGCCTGGGCCCGGGGTCAGGCCGGTCTGGCCGCGTGGCCGGAGCCGCGGCCCCGCTGGCCCGCACTGAGCTGATTGTCATCGACCTTTCACCGGTTCGTCTCTGCCATCGCCGTCTCGGTCAAGCTGTTATTGGAGCAGGGTTCCAGAATGGTTCACGGCCGGCCGCATATCGATGGCCCTGGCTCCCGAACCCGGGTGGGGCTAACCCCCCCGGCGACATGGGTGGACCCAGCCCCCGGCGGTCGGGGTTGATGCTCGTTACTGGCCGCCGGGTTTGCGTATCGTGGCGGTGTGGGAGAGGAGCCGGCGAGCCAGGCATCTGTCATGCCTGCCCCGGCCGAGCCGCTCCGGGCGGGACCGATCGGCTGGGCCATCCTGCTGGGACCGGTCTCGCTGCGAACCTGGCGCGCGATCGCCAACCTGGTGATCTCGCTGGTAACCGGCCTGCTCTTCATCACCATCCTGATTTTCACGCTCCTGCTCTCGGGCGCGCTGTCCTGGATCGTCGGTCTCGGGATGCTCGTGCTGACCTTCACGCTCCGGCTCGCGGCGGGCATGGCTGGGCTGGACCGTCGCAGGATCAGGCGGATGACCGGCGTGCGCATCGAGCCAGCGCTGCCGACTGGGGCGGGATCGGAACTGTCGTTCCGCCAGCGCCAGAAGGCCTGGTCCCGGTCGCCCGTCGTGTGGCGGCTCGTCGGCTACCAGTTCGCCCGGCCCGTGGTGAGCGCCTCGTCGCTGTTCGTGGTGGGCGGTATCTGGGGGCTGATGATCACCGGGTTCGGCAGCTCGGGCTCCAGCGGCACCGGATTCAGCCGGTTCCTGCTCGGCATGTTCTCCCTCTTCGCGTGGCCGCTGGCGGCCAGGCTGGGCTCCTCGCTGGACGTGTCCCTGGCCCGCTGGCTGCTCGGTCCCAGCCGCAGTGGCCAGCTCTCGGCCGAGGTCCAGCGGCTCGGTGAGGCCCGGACCCTGGCCGTCGAGTCCGCCGAATCCGAGCGGCGGCGGATCGAGCGTGACCTGCATGACGGGCTCCAGCCCAAGCTCGTGTCGCTCGCCCTGGAGCTTGGCCTGGCCAAGGCGCGGTTCGAGCGCGATCCTGATTCGGTGCGGGCGCTGATCAATCAGGCCCACGAGGAGGCCAAGACGGCGATCGAGGACCTCCGCGGCCTGGTGCGCGGGATCCACCCGTCGGTGCTGGACGAGCGGGGCCTGGACGCGGCGTTCTCCGCGCTGGTGGCGAGCTGCGCCGTGCCGGTCCGGGTCGAGGTCAGCCTGAGCAAGCGCCTGGACCAGGCCGTGGAAGCCGTCGCCTACTTCGTGGTCGCCGAGGCGATCACCAACGTGACCAAGCACTCGGGCGCCTCCCGGGCCTCGGTGATGATCACCGAGGCTAGCGGGCTGCTGCGGGTTCTGGTCGAGGATAACGGCGGCGGCGGGGCGTCGGCCGAGCCCGGCGGGGGCCTGGCCGGCCTGGCCGCCCGGGTCACGGCTATCGACGGGTCGTTCGCCGTGAACTCACCAAAGGGCGGGCCCACCCGGGTCGAGGCCATCATCCCCATCTGAATCGCTGGCGTCAGCCTGGCGAGCTGGCCACGATGATCTCGTTCATGTCCGGCGCGTACGCCGCCGGATTCGATAGCTCGATCGTGTTGTTCCCGGCAGTCAGCGCGGCGGTCACGGTCATCGCGCCGACCGTGTCGAAGCTGCCCGTGGGCGTAAAGGACAGCAGCTGCGCCGTGCCTCCGTCCACGGTGATGTCGGCCTGACGGCCGGTGGCCGAGCCGTCGCAATAGATGATGGTCACGTTGTACGTGCCCGAGGCCGGGACGCTGACGTCGTTGTAGGTCAGCGTGCCGCCCTCACCGACGAAACCGGCCTTCTCACCGCCGTAGCACGTGGAGCAGCTCGCCACCACCGCGCCGCCGGCCAGCGTGTTCGCCGGCGACGCGGCCAGGTACGCGGTGGCGGTGGATGGCGTGGCGGCGGTGGCCGAGATGCTGAACCCGTTGAACACCGCCTGGCCCGGCTGGCCGGTCGCGTGCGATGTCACGAACATGCCCGCGTCCTGCGTCGCGGCCTGCGCGGGCACGGTCGCGGAGCCCACCTCGAGCCAGTCCGTGCCGTCGAAGGAGTAATAGCCGGTGTAGGTGGAGCCGTTGCGGACCAGCTCGAGCCAGACCGGCAGCAGCTCCGGGTTCGTCCCGTTGGGCGGCGTCACCGAGTTAATGTAATCTCCGCCGTCGTTATCCCACTCGAGCTGGATGCCGCCGGAAGGCGACTCGAACAGGATCACGCCCTCTGGTGTGGACCCGGATCCGGTCATGTCGCTGCGTACGATGATCCCGGCCTTGGCGTAACCGTTCATGTCCTGTTGCGATGTCACCTCGGTCTCGATGGTTGCCGTGCTGCCGACGACGCCTGACTGGTAAATGGTGCTGTACGCGTCGGCGTCGGAGTAAAGGTCCGCGCCCGCCCCGGAAATGCCGAACTCCGGCCCGGACTGGCCGAACGCGGCCGGCGCGTCGGTGGCCGACGAATACGTCAGGTACGGCGGCTGCACCGGCGGGCTGGTCGTGACCTGCTGCTGCACCGAGAGCCGCTGCCGGGTTCGCCCGGCCCAGGTATATCGGCCGGCCGCGGACAGCGTCGAGGTCGCGAACAGGCCGGACGGCTGCGGCGCCACCACCTGGAACGTCGCCTGCACCGTCGCGCCGCTGGCCACCGACGAGAACGACGCCGGCGTGGTCGCGGTCGCGGTCCAGCCCGCCGGCAGGCGCAGCCCGAGCCCGACCCGCAGGGCAGGCAGGACGCCATTGTCGGTGAACGACACGGTGGCGGTGGCGGTCTGGCCGCCGTTCAGCGCCGCGGGGACGGTGAAGTTCAGCGTCGCTGATGGCGGCGCGGCGGCCGGGTTGCCCAGCACCGAGATACGCAGCAGCGCCACGCCGTCCGGGGGCACGCTGGCGCTGACCGTGCCGGCCGTCTCCGTCACCTGGTGGGTCCACAGGTTGTTCAGCAGGTACGCACCGCTGGCCGGAAGCGCCGGAAGGCCAAGCGTGGCCGCCGGCAGCGAGATGACCTCGGGACTGCCGCTGGTGTTGAACAGCCCGGCGACGACGTCGCCGCCCGGCTCGGTCTTGGCGAACACCTGCTCGGTCGAGGTGTTCACGAGCCGGGTGGCGTCGATGGCGTCCTGGTCCACGGAGATCACGGCCCGGTTCTCCAGGATGCTCAGGTCGGCCGGGTCGAGATCGGTCATGTCGGCGTTGATGACCAGGGGTGACGCCGCCAGCGACCACAGGCTCATCATCGACTGCGCCTGGGTGTAGGACAGGCCATCGGCGGCCGGGCCGCTGCCGATCGTGAGGGAGTCGTAGTCGTTGAACCCGCCCGGGCCGCCGTAAGGTGCCCACTGCGCGACCTGGTCGAACCGGGACGCGACGCTGGACCATGTGGTCAGCGGGTACGGGTCGCCGCAGTAGCACTGGATGTCGCCGCCGGTCCGCCAGCCGTTGGAGTACTGCTGCCAGGTGGAGGCGTCGTTGATGTTGAGGCTGTTGGACAGCTCCAGGTGAATGG
>Ga0335073_10000674_pt1 | contig 44423 bp, 37 predicted proteins | sample Lox_Sample_22_FD_207093 | JGI IMG/M metagenome (GOLD analysis project Ga0335073, IMG submission 207093) | Soil microbial communities from Loxahatchee National Wildlife Refuge, Florida, United States - Lox_Sample_2.2 | ecosystem: Environmental > Terrestrial > Soil > Wetlands | place: USA...
TCCTCGGCCCAGTCGTCGCCTGGCAGAAAGCCGCTAGTGACGGTGCGCAGCACCGTGCTGCCGCCCGCGCGTCCCTCGACCAGGAACTCGTACGCGATGAACCGGCCGTCCGGGGCGCGGCCGCTGCGGTAGGCGAACCGGCGGCCCGGATCCCAGCCGGTGATCTCCAGTTCGGGCGCGTACTCACCGAACACGGTGCGGACGGCGCCTCCGGCCCCGGCCTTGACCTCGTTGCGGCCCATGAACCAGGAGTCGATCCCCGGCCCGGTCGCGATCGCGGCCCAGACCTCGTCCGGGCGGGCCGGGACCTCGGCGTCTTTGTGCTGCGCGAACTCGTGACCCATCTGTGTTTCCCCGGCTTCTCTATGCTTCCTCAGGGCCCGGCGTGGCCGTGACGCTCGGATGGACGGCGACGACGAGATGATGCTCGCGTCCGCCTTCGGCCTGCTCGTCGTGGTACTTGGCCACCAGCGAGGTCACCGCCTGCATCAGCTCGGCGGTGAACGCGGCCCGGTCGGCGGCGGACGCGAAGCGCACCGTGCCATCCATGGCGAACGTGGCGAGCTTTTTCTGCGCCCGGGCGGCACCGGTGATCAGGTCACCGACGTCACGGACGAGCTGCGCGGCCAGGGCGAGCAGCCAGCGGGCGGACAAGCGGTCCGGCGCCCGGGCCGGGTCGGGCGCGACAGCCGCGAGCGCGGACGGCGAGATCACGTACGAGGCCGCGGCGGCCTGCAGCAGCCGCTCGGTCACGTTGCCCTTGCGCCGCTCCTCCACCAGCTCGACCAGCCCGTGCTGCTCCAGCGTGCGCAGGTGATAGTTCACCTTCTGCCGGGGCAAGCCGACCACGGCGGCCAGCATGGCCGCCGACCGCGGCTCGGTCAGCTGCGCCAGCAGCCGGGCCCGGCCTGGCTCCAGGGCGGCCTCGGCCGCCGCCGGATCGTCGATCACCGCCACATCGATCATGACCGCAGTCTCCCATCCGACAACTTTTATTGTCAAGAAAAATTTTCTTGTCGGATGGCACGGACGGATGAGCGCACAGGCGGCTTTGGGCGGCACCGTTGGGGGTCGTGGCCCACAGGCCCCACCAGACGGGGCCAGGGATCCACAGGCCCCAATCGGCGGGCGCGGACAGACGGGGGTCGTGGCCCACAGGCCCCACCAGACGGGGCCCGGGGCCCACAAGCCCCAAACGGTGGGCGGGGGCGGGCGGCGCGGGGGCGCGGGGGCGGCGCAGGCCGGGAGGGCGGCGCGGGGGCGGGCGGCGCGGGGGCGGGCGGCGCGGGGGCGGCGCAGGCCGGGAGGGCGGCGCGGGGCCCGGACAGCGCGGCGCGGGCGGGGGGCTAGCGGGCGGGGAGGGCGGCGCGGCGGGCTAGCTCGGACTGGCCGGCGGCGCGCATGGGCTCCAAGGGGGCCGGCTCGCGGCCGGTCATCAGCTCGACCTGGCGAGCGGCCTGGTGGAGGAGCAGGTCGAAGCCGCTGATCACGACGACGCCGGACTGGGCGGCGGCGCTGGCCAGCGGGGTGGGCCACGGGTTGTACACCACGTCGAGCACGGCGCTGGGGCGGGCGCGAGGATCAAACGCCCGTTCGGCATAAAAATCGGCGGCACCGGCCGGGACGGTGGAGATCAACAGGTCGCCCTCGCGGACCGCCGTGCCGAACGGCCGCAGCTCGACGCCTACGCCCAGGCGGCGCGCGGCAGCCAGCAGGTCGCCGGCCCGGGCCTGATCGCGGACCTGAACCACGGCCCGGGCTAGCCCGAGCGCGCGCAGGGCAGCGAGCGCGGCGCAGGCGGTGGCGCCCGCGCCCAGGATGGTGGCGCCGGGCACGGAGGTCAGCCCGGCCTCGGCCAGGGCCCCGACCAGGCCGGGGACGTCGGTGTTGTAGCCGTGCCGCCGGCCGTCGGCGAAGACGACCGTGTTGGCCCCGCCGACCTCGACGGCGAGCGGTTCGGTGCGGTCGAGCAGGGCCAGTACCGTCCGCTTGAGCGGCATGGTCAGCGACAGGCCCGCCCAGCGCCCATCCGGGGGGGTCAGGGGGGTACGGGGGGGGGGCCCCCCCCGTGCCAGGGGTCTGCGGGGTCGGCCCCCCGGGCCCGTACCGTCGCACGAGGCGAGCAGGCCGGGCAGTCCGGCCTCGTCGCACTCGATCGCGGTGTAAGTCCAGCCGTCCAGGCCGAGCGCGGCGTAGGCGGCCGTGTGCAGTACGGGCGACAGTGAGTGCGCGATCGGCGAGCCGAGCACCGCGGCCCGGCCGTCTTGAACACGGGCCGGCACGGTCAGCCCTGACCCTGGCCGAGGTTGTGCTCAAGTTCGGCCCGGTACTGCTGGAACTGCGACTCGCTCGCGGTGAAGAGGGTCTCGCCGGTCTTGGGGTTCACCGTCACGAAGTAGAGCCAGTTCCCGGCGGCCGGGTTCAGCACGGCCTGGATCGCGGCGGCGCCCGGGCTGTCGATGGGACCGGGCGTGAGCCCCTGGTGCTTGTAGGTGTTATACGGCGAGGCGCTGGTGAGCTGCTGGTCGCTGGCGATGATGCCGTAGGTGTTCAGCCCGTAGAGCACGGTACTGTCCAGCTGCAGCGGGATCTTCTGAGCCAGCCGGTTATAGATCACCCGGGCGATCTTCGGGTAGTCCGAGATCCGGCCCCCCTCGGCTTCGACCAGGCTGGCCATGATGATGACCTGGCTTTCGCTCAGGTGCACGCGCTTGGCCGCCGTGGGCAGGTTGAGCTGCGTCGCCTCCTGCTCGAACCGTTGGACCATGCCGGTCAGGACGCCGAGAGCGGTCTCGTGCGGCTGGACTTCGTAGGTCGCCGGGAACAGGTAGCCCTCCGGCTTGCCGCCGGAGTAGGCGGGCAGGTGCAGCTGAGCCGGGTTCTTCAGCACCGCCTGGTAGGCGCTGGCCGGGATGCCGGACTTGCTGCCGAGGTAGGCCACGATCTGGCTGAGCCGCCAGCCCTCCGGGATCGTGACCGTGACCTGCACCAGGTTCTTCGGGTTGAGCAGCAGCGCGTAGGCCAGCGAGGCCTTCATGTGCTCGCGCATGCCGTAGAAGCCGGGCAGCAGGCCGTTCGGGGTCGAGCTGTGCTCGGCGGCCAGGACGAACGCGCGGGCGCTGGCCACCACCCCGAGCCGGACCAGCTTCGGTCCCAGGCTGGTCGGCGTCGCGCCGGACGGGACCTGGACCACGATCTTGCCGGTGCCGGGGCCGGAGTAGTCGGCCGGATGGTACTTGCTCATGTAGAAGCCGTAGACGTAGGCACCGCCAATGCCGACCGGGATCAGGATGACCAGCAGGGCGACCAGCGGCGCGAGCCGGCGAAGCCGCCGCCGGCCGGGGCCGCGAGGTCCCTTCGGCCCGCGCGATCGCCTGGACGCGCGGCGGGCGGGCCGACCCTGGGGTTCATCGCCTTCGTCGTCCTCGTCGCCGTAGTCACCGAAGCCAGGCAGGAACCGGTTCCCGGTCTCGTAGTCATCTTCTTCGCCGGGGTGCTCCGCCTCGCGTGGCTGGAACTCCTCACCGCCCGGGCCGGTGCCGTAGCTGGCCTGCGCGGGGTGCCATCCGGTGGCCTCGGGGCGCGAGAGCCGCTGGGTCCGGCGCCACGGCGAATCCGCGGCGCGGCGCGGATCGGCGAGCCTCGGATCGCGGTCGCGGGGGTCATGGTGCAATGGCTGGGGCGGCTGAAACCCGCCGGGCGCGCTGGGGGGCTGGAACAGCCGGGGGTCGGGCTGGCCCGAGGGCCAGGTGTTTCGGTTCTCGCTCACGCGCCCGTCCCCCCGCCTAGCGTGACGAGCTGACCGGGAGGGTGCCCGGTGGCGCGTTCGGTGTCCAGGGCGGCTTGCAGCAAGACGGCGGCGGCCGCGGCGTCAACGACCCCGCGGCGGGCGCGGGAGTCCTTCCCGCCCCGGCGCAGCGCGTCGTGCGCCTGCGTCGTGGTGAAGCGCTCGTCGACCAGCCGGACCGGGATCGGGGCCAGCCGGCCGGCCAGCTCCGCGGCGAAGCTCCGCGCGGCGGCCGCGGCGGTGCCCTCCCGGCCGGACAGCGAGGTGGGCAGGCCCACGATGACCTCGACCGCGTCGGCACGGGCGGCCAGCGAGGCCACCTCGTCCAGCTCGCGGGGGCCGGACCGGACCACGGTCAGCGGGCTGGCCAGGATGCCGTCGGGATCGCTGCGGGCCACCCCGACCCGGACCGAGCCGACGTCGATGGCCAGGCGCACGCCTGCTCTCATCGTGGTGGTCCAGGGTTCATGGGTCTGTGTCCCGGCAGGGCACGGCCCGGCCCCGGCGAGGCGCGGTAGCACGGCAATACGTTACCTAGCGGACCCGTGTATGTCCCGCAAAGCGGCACGAACAGCACCAAACGCCTCATCGACCACGCTCGAGTCCGGCGCCAGCGGAGCGCCGCCGCCCTGGGCCACATCGGGCCGCCCGCCACCGCCGCCGCCGAGCGCGCGCGCGGCGATCCCGACCAGCTTTCCGGCCGACAGCCCGAAGCCCCGGCCGGCCTCGTTGACCGCGATGACCACCACCGGCCGGTCGGCGGGCACGCCGATGATCATGACCACCGCCGGACGGGTGCGCGGCACGCGGCCGCGCACGTCCAGCGCCAGCTTGCGGATGTCGTCCGCGTCGGTCCCGTCCGGCACGCGGTGCGCGACCAGGGCCATCCCGCTGATGTCCTCCGCGCTGGCCGCGATCTCCTCGGCCGACTCCAGTAGCCGGGCGGCCCGCAGTTTTTGCAGTTCCCGCTCGGCGTCCCTCAGCTTGGTGAGCACGCCCGAGATGCGCTCGGGGAGCTGCTCACGGGGCGCCTTGAGCTGCTCGCTGAGCTGGTTGACCAGCACGCTCTCCCGGGCCAGGAAGCGGAACGCGTCCAGGCCCACGAGCGCTTCGATCCTTCTGACGCCCGAGCCGATGGACGCCTCGCCGAGCACCTTGACCAGGCCGAGCTGCCCGGACCGGGCCACGTGGGTGCCGCCGCACAGCTCGCGCGAGTAGTCGCCGACCTCGACCACCCGGACCCGATCGCCGTACTTCTCCCCGAACAGGGCCAGCGCGCCCATCTCGCGGGCCTCCTCCTGGGAGGTGTAGTAGGCGTGCACGTCCAGGTCGTTGACCAGCACCGCGTTGACCTCGTCCTCGCTGTCCCGCAGGACGTTCACCGGGACCGCGCCGCCGGCGGTGAAGTCGAAGCGGAGCCGTCCGGGTGCGTTCTCCGAGCCCGCCTGGGCCGCGGACTCCCCCAGCGCGTTGCGCAGCGCGCGGTGCACGAGGTGGGTCGCGGTGTGCGAGCGGGACAGTGCCCGGCGGCGCTCGATGTCGATCTCCGCGTGCGCGGGCGCGCCGGTGATGATCTCGCCGGACCGGACCTGGCCGCGGTGCACGATGAGCCCGGTCAGCGGGGTCTGCACGTCAAAGACGTCGACCACGGCGCCGTCCGTGGTGATCACGCCGGCGTCGGCGAGCTGACCGCCGCCTTCAGCGTAGAACGGGGTGCGGTCCAGGATCACGTCGAGCTCGGTGCCGGCGCCCGCATTCGTGGCCGGAATACCGTTGACCAGCAGGCCCACGACCGTCGCCTCGCCGGACACCTGGTCGTAGCCGGTGAACGTGACCGAACCGGACCGCTCGAGCTGGTCCGCGAACACCGAGACGTCGACGTTGCCGGTCTTCTTCTCGGCCGCGTCCTTTTTCGCCCGCTCCTTCTGCTGCGCCATCAGACGGCGGAACCCGTCCTCGTCGACGGACAGGCCCTGTTCGGCCGCCATTTCCAGGGTCAGGTCGATCGGGAAGCCGTAGGTGTCGTGCAGCTGGAAGGCCTGAGCGCCGTCGATGGCGTTCAGGTTCTTGCGCTTGTTCTCCTCGACCGCCGCCTCGAAGATCGCGGTGCCGGTGCGCAGCGTGCTGGCGAACGCGGCTTCCTCGGCGTCCATGACCGTGTGGATGTTCGCCGCGTCCCTTTGCAGCTCCGGGTACAGCGGCGCCATGGCCTCGATCGCGACCGAGGTGAGGTCGTGGATGAAGTGCTCGCCGCTTTGCGCGCCGCCCCCGCCGCGCTGGGCGCCGGCCAGCAGGCGCAGGTTCCTGATGCTGCGCCGCATGATGCGCCGCAGCACGTAACCGCGGCCTTCGTTGGTGGGCAGCACGCCGTCCTCGATCAGCATGACCGCGCTGCGCACGTGGTCGGCGATCACCCGCAGGGCGACGTCGGCCCGGCGGTCGCGACCGTAGCTTTGCTCGGTGAGCTCCGCGGCGCGGTCGAGGATCTTCCAGGTGGTGTCGATCTCGTACAGGTTGTCCACGCCCTGCAGGATGGAGGCCATCCGCTCCAGGCCCATCCCGGTGTCGACGTTCTTGGACGGCAGCGGGCCCTCGATGTCGAAGTCGTCCTTGGCCCGGTACTTGCTGATGCTGTCCTGCATGAAGACCAGGTTCCAGACCTCCAGGAAACGGTCCTCGTCCGCCTCGGGGCCGCCGTCGCGGCCGTAGTCGGGCCCGCGGTCGTAGTAGATCTCCGAGCACGGGCCGCCCGGGCCGGGCACGCCCATGCTCCAGTAGTTGTCGGCCAGCCCGCGCTCCTGGATCCGGTTCGCGGGCAGGCCGATCTGGTCCCGCCAGATCGCAAACGCCTCGTCGTCGCCGTGCAGGACTGTGGCCCACAGCTTGCTCTCACCGAACCCGAAGCCGCCGTCGGCCTCGGACCTGGTCAGCAGCTCCCAGGCGTACCGGATCGCGCCTTCCTTGAAGTAATCACCGAACGACCAGTTGCCGAGCATCTGGAAGAACGTGGCGTGCCGCGTGGTCTTGCCGACCTCTTCGATGTCCAGCGTGCGCACGCACTTCTGCACGTCCGCGGCTCGTTTCCAGGGTGGCGTCTGCTGGCCGAGCAGGTACGGCTTGAACGGCTGCATGCCCGCGATGACAAACAGCACGGTCGGGTCATCGGCGACCAGGGAGGCCGAAGGCACGATGGCATGCCCTTGCTGCTTGAAATAGGCAAGGAAGCGGCGGGCGATCTCTGCCGACTCCATCAGCGGCCATCCTCGGGTTCGTAGGTTCTTACTTCGGGTCTTGCTTCGGTTCTTATTTCGCGGTCTGTTGAGAGGGTAGAGCCTGCGGCGGCGGAATGCCGAGCCGTATACAGCTCCATGCCTTCCCGCACGTCACGGGTGAACCGGTAGGTCTCGCGGGCTGCTCGGATGGCGCCCCGGCGGGCTCCCTTGGCCAGCCGGGCTTGGGCGGGGTGGCCTGCTTTGAGGCTGCTGCCGGGGCTGCTGCCGGGGTTGGGGCTGCTGCCGGGGCTGCTCGCGGGGTTGAGGCTGCTGCCGGGGCTGCTCGCGGGGTTAAGGCTGGCAGACAGGCGGCGGCCGAGGGCGGAGACACGCCGGTAGCCGTACACGCCGGTCACCACCCCGGCCGTGAGCCAGAAGCCGCGGCGGATCATCGGCGCTCCACCACGTGGCCGGGCAGCGTGCGTTTGGTGGTGCCGCGGCGCAGGCTGACGGCGTGCCGCACGCCGTAGGCCAGGGCGCCCATGCGACCCACCGGGCCGTCGGCGATGACACGGCCGAGCCCGGCCAGCGCGGTGACCTGCCCGGCTAGTTCGGCCATGCCGACGCCGAGTTCATCCATGCTTTCGGTGACGGTCTGCGTGCGGTCCAGCTGCGTGTTGGCGCGATCCACGGCCGCCGCTGCCCCGTCGACCGCCGTCTGCGCCCGGTGCAGCAGTACGTCGCTGCGCTCACGCAGGTCGCCGACCAGCTTGTTGCTTTCGGAGAGCAGCCGGGCCAGCCGGAACAGGACGAACACCCCCACGCAGACCAGCAGCGCCCAGAAGACGGCGGCGATCAGCGCGGCCGCGTCGGCCGCGTTCATGCCGTGTTTCCCGCTGTCATGGCTGCTCCTTGTGGTTTCTGTTCCGGAGGATGGCCCGGATCCGCCCGAGGCGTTCGGCGACCCGGGCCTCCTGGCCATGTCCCGACGGCTCGTAGTAGATGCGCTCCGCCACCGGATCGGGAGCGTAGCGCTGCGCGACGACGCCGTCGTCGAAGTCGTGCGGGTACAGGTAGCCCTCGCCGTGGCCGACCTTGCCCGCCCCAGGATAGTGCGCATCACGCAGGTGCGCGGGCACGGCGCCGATTAGCCCGTTTCGCACGTCGGCGTCGGCGGCGCCGATGGCCTTGATGACCGCATTGGACTTGGGGGCCAGCGAGATGTGGATCACCGCCTGGGCCAGGTTGATCCGCGCCTCGGGCAACCCGACGAACTCGACCGCCTGCGCCGCGGCGACCGCGGTCAGCAGCGCGGTCGGGTCGGCCAGGCCGACATCCTCGCTGGCGTGCACGATGAGCCGCCGGGCGATGAACCGCGGGTCCTCCCCCGCCTCGATCATCCGGGCCAGGTAGTGCAGCGCCGCGTCCGCGTCGCTGCCCCGCATGGACTTGATGAACGCGCTGATCACGTCGTAGTGCTGGTCGCCGTCGCGGTCGTAGCGGACCGCGGCCCGGTCCACCGCGCGTTCCAGGGTCTTTACGTCGATGTTTTCGGTCTGGCCGAGGGCGGCCGCCTCCAGGTAGGTGAGCGCGCGCCGGGCGTCGCCGCCCGCCAGCCGTATGAGGTGCTCTTCTGCTGCCTCGTCGAGGGTGACTGGGCCGGCGAGACCGCGGGGGTCGCTGATCGCTCGCCGGATGACTTCCCGGATGTCGTCGTCGGACAGCGGCTGCAGGGTGAGCAGCAGCGACCTTGACAGCAGCGGTGATACCACCGAGAAGAACGGGTTCTCGGTGGTCGCGCCGATGAACGACACCCAGCGGTTCTCCACCGCCGGGAGCAGCGCGTCCTGCTGCGTCTTGGAGAACCGGTGCACCTCATCGATGAACAGCACGGTCTGCGTGCCGCTCATGCCAAGCGTGCGCCGGGCCGCGTCGACCGCGGCGCGCACGTCCTTGACCCCGGCGCTGACCGCGGACAGTTCCACGAAGCGGCGCTTGGTCACCTGGCTGACCACGTAGGCCAGGGTGGTCTTGCCGGTGCCGGGCGGCCCCCACAGCAGCAGCGACATGGGCGCGTCGTTGTCGATCAGCTTGCGGAACGGCGTGCCCGCGCTGGTCAGGTGCCGCTGCCCGATCACCTCGTCGAGGGTGCGGGGGCGCATCCGGACCGCGAGCGGGGCGGCCGCGTTTGCCGCCGCTTCTTCCGCTTCGTCGAACAGGCTCTCGGGTTGGCCTGGGTCTGCTAGGGCCATCCTCCGACCTTATCTCGGCTCACTGTTATACCACGCCAGTGTCTTTTCGGTGTAGTTATCCACAGGCGGATGCCTGTCGGCCAAGGTTATCCACAGGCTACGAGCTTGGTACCCGGATGCGTGCGCGGCCGCGGCAGCCTGAGCTTCCATGTCAGCCGAAACACCTTCACCGTCCTGTGAGTTGCTGGCGATCCAAGGCAATGCCATTGCCCGGCGTCAAGGCGCGGGCTCCGGCCTCGATCCGCGCGCAATGCGTAGCAGGGTAAGAAACGGCAGATGGCAGCAACTGCAGCGGGGCGTATACGCGGCCTTCTCCGGGGATCCGACGCGGGAGACGGTTCTTTGGGCTGCCTTGCTCCGGGCCGGACCGGATGCCGTCCTAAGTCACCAGACGGCGGCCGAGCGGCATGGCCTGATCGACGAGCCAAGCTCGCTGATCACCATCACGGTCCCAGCGGGCCGGCACCCCGCGCAGGTGAAGATCCCAGGGATCATCGTTCACCGATCGGACGCGATCCTGCGGACCAGGCATCCAGCCATGAGTCCGCCGTGTACCCGGGTAGAGGACACAGTGCTCGACCTCATCGAGGTCGCGGCCACCTTCGACGACGCATATGCATGGATCTGCCGGGCCATCGGCCGCCGCCGCACCACTGCGGACCGTATCCGTATCGCCATGGACGCCCGTAAGAAGATGCGCTGGCGCCGAGAGATCGCGCTCGCGCTCGGCGACGCCCAAGGCGGCGCCCTATCGGTGCTGGAATACCGCTACGTCCACGGGGTGGAACGCCCGCATGGACTGCCTGTCGCTCGCCGCCAGGCGCGGATCAGGCGAGGCACGCGCAACAGGTACCTCGACAACCTCTACGAGCCCTTCGCGGTATGCGTGGAGCTCGACGGGACCGCAGCGCACCCGGCCGATGAGCAGTGGCGCGACAAGCGGCGTGACAACGCCAACACGGTCAGCGGCCTCCTGACGCTCCGGTTCGGGCTGCTTGACCTGGGCGATCTCCGGTGCGAGACCGCCAGTGCGGTGGCCAGCCTACTGCGCAGCCGCGGCTGGACAGGTTCTCTTCGCGCCTGCGGGCCGCGGTGCGAGGCGGCGGCACATTCATGATCGTGGCCAGAAGTGGGCCGTATTTGGCACGAACTGGCCACGATCATGAAACGAGGGGCGGAGCGGGGGCGGTAGGCACAGCGTCGATGCCGGCTTCTAGGCGCTGGGCTTCGGTGATGGGGGTGGGGGCGCCGGTGAGCGGGTCCAGGCCGCTCGCGGCCTTGGGGAAGGCGATCACGTCGCGGATGGTCTCCGCGCCCGCGAGCAGCATGCACACCCGGTCCCAGCCGAACGCGATGCCGCCGTGCGGCGGCGGCCCGTACTTGAACGCGTCGAGCAGGAACCCGAACTGCGAACGCGCTTCGGCGGGTGACAGCCCGATCACGTCGAACACCGCCTGCTGCATCGCGGCCTGGTGGATACGGATCGACCCGCCGCCGATCTCGTACCCGTTGCACACGATGTCGTAGGCATCGGCCAGCGCGCCGCCGGGCTCGGCGACGAACTTGTCCGCCCATTCGGGCAGCGGTGCGGTGAACGGGTGATGCACGGAGGTCCAGCCGCCGGCGCCGTCCTCCTCGAACATCGGCGCGTCCACCACCCACAGGAACGACCACGCCGACTCGTCGATCAGGTCGCACTTGCGGCCGATCTCCAGCCGGGCCGCGCCGAGCAGTTCCCGGGCCGCCTGGGCCGGGCCCGCCGCGAAGAACACGCAGTCGCCGGGCGCAGCGCCGACCGCGGCGGCCAGCCCGGACCGTTCGGCCTCGGACAGGTTCTTGGCCACCGGGCCGGTGATCTCGCCGCCCGAGCCGATCAGCGCGTAGGCCAGGCCGCGGGCCCCGCGGGACCGGGCCCACTCCTGCCACAGGTCCAGCTCGCGCCGGGACTGCGAGGCGCCGCCGGGCATGACCACGGCGCCCACGTACGGGGCCTGGAAGACCCGGAACTCCGTGCCCGCGAAGTACTCGGTCAGGTCGGTGAGCTCGCAGCCGAACCGCAGGTCCGGCTTGTCCGAGCCGTACCGCGCCATCGCGTCGGCGTAGGTCATCCGGGGCAACGGCCGGACTATCTGGTGTCCGGCCAGCTCGGACCACAGCCGGTCCACGACGTCCTCGGCGACGTCGATGACGTCCTGCCGGGTGACGAACGACATCTCGATGTCGATCTGGGTGAACTCCGGCTGCCGGTCCTTGCGGAAGTCCTCGTCCCGGAAGCACCGGGCCAGCTGGAAGTAGCGCTCCAGCCCGCCGACCATGAGCAGCTGCTTGAACAGCTGGGGCGACTGCGGCAGCGCGTACCAGTTACCGGGCCGCAGCCGGACCGGGACCAGGAAGTCGCGCGCGCCCTCGGGTGTCGACCGGGTCAGGTAGGGCGTCTCCACGTTCACGAACCGGTGCTCGCGCATCACGTCGGACAGCAGGTAGGCGGCCTGCGACCGGGTCCGCAGCGCCTGCGCGGTCTCGGACCGCCGGATGTCCAGGTACCGGTACTTGAGCCGGATGTCCTCGCTGACCTCGCCGGAATCCTCAACGGGGAACGGCAGCGGCGCGGCCTCGCTGAGCACCTCTACCTCGCTGGCGGCCACCTCGATCTCCCCGGTGGGCAGGTCCGGGTTCTCGTTCCCGGCCGGCCGCCGCCGGACCTCTCCGGTCACCAGCACGCAGAACTCGGCCCGCAGTTCGTGCCCCACCGCTTCCTCGCCGCGCCACACGACCTGGACCATGCCGCTCGCGTCCCGCAGGTCGATGAAGACCACGCCGCCGTGGTCCCGGCGCCGGGCCACCCAGCCGGCCAGCACCACGTGCTCTCCCGCGTGCGACGCCCGCAGCGTCCCCGCCTCATGGGTGCGGATCATCGCGCACTTCCCCTCTTCTGGTGGTCAGATCTTTTCTACCGAACGGACAGGACTGCGTGCGCCCAGGCCGGCTTACAGCCCCCGGGCCGGGCCCGACTCGGGGGTCAGGCCGGCCAGGAACGGATTGCCGCGCCGCTCGGCGCCGATGGTCGTCCGCGGCCCGTGCCCGGACAGGACCAGGGTCTCATCCGGCAGGGTCAGGCAGACCCGGGCCAGGCTGCGCAGGATCGTCGGGTAATCCCCGCCGGGCAGGTCGGTCCGCCCGATCGACCCGGCGAACAGCAGGTCACCGGAAAACAAGACGTCCGCGGAAGAATCCATTTTGCTTTTGCCGCCTGCCGTAATCGGTTCTTCCGCCGCGGGCAGCCGGAATGTCACTGAGCCTCCGGTATGACCGGGCGCGTGATTCACGACAATCTCGAGCCCGGCGAGGCTCAGGGTCATCCCGTCGGTGAGTTCTTTCACGTCGTCCGGCTCGGTGAATTCCAGCCCGCCAAACAGTTCCTGGCCTATCCCGAGGGGGAAACCCTTAGCCGGGTCGCTGAGCAATACGCGGTCGGCGGGATGGATATAGGCGGGGATGCCGGCGGCACCGCAGACCGGCGCGACGGACCACACGTGGTCGATATGACCGTGCGTGAGCAGGACCGCGGCCGGCCTGAGCCGGTGCTCGGCGAGGATCTCCTCGATCCCGCGCTCGGCGTCCTGGCCCGGATCGACGATGACACACTGCTCCCCGGGACCGGTCGCGACGATATAACAGTTCGCGGCGAACGCCCCTGCTGGGAACCCTGCGACGAGCACAACCGTCCTTTCTCACGGTACGGTGTCTCAGGCTACCGAGGTGACCCGCACGGCGGCGAACCGATAACGAAGGGTACCGGTCCCGGCATCTGGAAGGTACGATTCGCGAGCGATCGCGAATTATGCGGGGGTTCCGGGGGTTCGTCCCCGAGTCCCAGCCACATTTCGGGATCAGCGGTATACGGGTTCGTGGCCTGCCTCCCCGTGAATACCAGCGGTACCAAAGATAACGCGACAGGCCAAGGAGGATACGACCGGTGGCGGGTAGAAGCGAACGCCAGCGTAGGCAAGCCAGGGAGAAGCACCGCCGTCAGCAGGAGCTGCGCGCAGCCAGACAGCGCGCGGTCCGCAAGCGCTGGCTGATCGGGCTCACCGCCGTCGCGGCCGCCGGGCTCATCGCCGGGCTGCTGGTGGCGTTCCTCCCAGGCGGCAGCGCCAAGAAGCCGTCGGCCTCCGCCAGCAAGTCAGCGTCCGCTTCGGCCTCGGCCACCGCCTCGGCCTCGGCCACCGCGTCGGCCGCCACCGTGGCCGAGCCGGCGCATCACTGCACCTACACCAAGGCCACGCCGGTCTCGAAAAACGTCGGCCTGCCGCCGACCACGCCGGACTACGCCGCCAGCTACCAGGCGACGATCAACACCAACCTCGGCCCGATCACCGTGAGCCTGCTCAACAGCAAGGCCACCTGCACCGTCAACTCCTTCGTCCACCTGGCCGAGACGGGCTTCTTCAACAACACCCAGTGCCACCGGCTGCTGACCAGCGGCATCTACGTGCTGCAGTGTGGTGACGCATACGCAACGTCCGCCACGAAACTGACTTGCAGTACCACTAGTACCGTCGGCACCGGAACACCGGGCTACGAGTTCGCGAGCGAGAATCTGACCAACGCGAAATACCCGGCGGGAACGGTCGCGATGGCCAACGGAGGGACCGCGACCAGCAACGGCAGCCAGTTCTTTATCGTGTACAAGGACAGTAGTTCTGGGCTGGGAACTTCCTATACGCCCTTCGCCACGGTTTCCTCTGGGCTGAATATCGTCCAGAATGTGGCAAAGGATGGTACCTCGTGTACATATCCTCAGGAAGGCGGTGGCGTCCCGAAAGAGAAGGTCATCATTGACAGTGTGAAGATCAAGAAGACCTGACGAGCAAGACGACGCAGGAGGTTCGCCGTGAGCACCGCCGACCATCCGTGGGGCCGGGTCGACGCCGACGGGACGGTGTATGTCCGTACCGCCGACGGCGAGCGTGTGATCGGCTCATGGCAGGCGGGCAGCCCGGAGGAGGCCATCGCCTTCTACCAGCGTAAGTACGAGGCGCTGGAGACCGAGGTGGTCCTGCTCGAGCAGCGGATCAACGCCACCGACATGGCGCCCGCCCAGGCCGCGGCGACCGTCCAGCGTCTGGTCGGCACCATCAGCGAGGCCAACGCGCTGGGCGACCTGGACGGCCTGCGGGGCCGCCTGGAACGGCTGACCGAGGACGTCGGTCACCGCCGGGAGGAGGCCAAGGCGGCCCGCGAGCAGGCGCGGACGGCGGCCAAGCAGATCAAGGAGCGGATCGTCGCCGAGGCCGAGCAGATCGCCGCCGAGGCGACCCACTGGAAGAGCAGCGGCGAGCGGATGCGCGAACTGCTCGAGGAGTGGAAGGCGGCACCGCACGCCGACCGGGCGGCCGAGGCCGTGTTGTGGAAGCGGCTGTCCGCGGCCCGCAACGCGTTTACCAAGCGGCGCAAGGCCTTCTTCGCCACCCTGGAGGCCGAGCGAGAGGACGTCCGGGCCCGCAAGGAGCAACTGTGCGCCGAGGCCGAGGCCCTGTCGGGATCGACCGACTGGGGCCCGACCACCAGCGCGTTCCGCGAGCTGATGCGCAGGTGGAAGGCGGCCGGGCGGGCCGACCGGGAAGCCGAGACCGAGCTGTGGAAGCGGTTCCGGGCCGCCCAGGACAAGTTCTTCACCGCCCGGGCGGAGGTGTTCTCGGCCAAGGACGCGGCGCTGCGCGAACACGCCGAGGCCAAGCAGCAGCTGCTCGACCAGGCTCAGGCGCTGCTGCCGGTGACCGACATCCGCGCCGCCCGGTCGGCGCTGCGCGGCGTTCAGGAGCGCTGGGAGCAGATCGGCGCCGTGCCGCGGGACTCACGCGAGCATCTGGAGTCGGGACTACGGCGGGTCGAGGAGGCGGTCCGCAAGGCCGAAGAGACCCAGTGGCGCCGGTCCAACCCCGAGGCGCTGGCCCGCGCCGAAGGCACCGTGGCTCAGCTGCGCGCGACCATCGCCCAGCTGGAGGACCAGCTGGCCAAGGCGCGCGAGCGGGACGACGCCCGGGCCGTGCACAACGCCGAGGAAGCCCTCACCGCCCGCCGCGCCTGGCTGGAAGAAGCCGAGCACACCCTCGCTGAGTTTTCCAGCTAGCTCGTTACGCGGGCGACGTCGTAGACACCGTCGATGGCGCGGACGGCGCGCAGTACGTGGCCAAGGTGCTTGGGATCGCCCATCTCGAAGGTGAAGCGGCTGACCGCCACCCGGTCCCGGCTGGTCGTGACCGTGGCGGACAGGATGTTGACGTGCTGGTCGGACAGCACCCGGGTCACGTCCGAGAGCAGCCGGGTCCGGTCGAGCGCCTCCACCTGGATGGCGACCAGGAACACCGAGCCCTCGGTCGGAGCCCAGTGGACATCGACCATCCGCTCGCGCTGGGTGTCGCTCAGGTGGGCCAGGTTCACGCAGTCCGTCCGGTGCACGGACACGCCGTGGCCGTGCGTGACGAAGCCGCTGATCTGGTCGCCAGGCACCGGGGTGCAGCACCGGGACAGCCGGACCCAGACATCCGGCGTGCCGGTGACCTCGACGCCCGAATCGGACGGGGTCCGCGGCTTGGGCGCCTTGGTCGGCAGCGTGGTCTCGGCCAGGTCCTCCTGCGCGCCCGCCAGCCCGCCGACCGATCGGACCAGCTTCTCGACCACCGACTGGGCGCTGACCCGGCCCTCGCCGACCGCCGCGTACAGCCCGGACACGTCGGGGTAGCGCAGGTCGCGGGCCAGGGTGAGCAGCGTGTCGGCGGCGGCCAGCCGCTGCAGCGGCAGGCCCTGCTTGCGCATGGCCCGGGCGATCTGGTCCTTGCCCGCCTCGACCGCGGCTTCCCGGCGCTCCTTGGAGAACCACTGCCGGATCTTGTTCCGCGCCCGGGGGCTCTGCACGAACTTGAGCCAGTCCCGGCTCGGCCCCGCTTCGGCGGTCTTGGCGGTGAAGATCTCCACCGTGTCGCCGTTGTCGAGAGTGGACTCCAGCGCCACCAGCCGTCCGTTGACCTTCGCGCCGATGGTCCGGTGCCCGACCTCGGTATGGATGGCGTAAGCGAAGTCCACCGGGGTCGAGCCCTGCGGCAGCGGTATGACGTCGCCGCGCGGGGTGAACACGTAGACCGCATCGGCGGCCAGGTCGAAGCGGAGCGACTCCAGGAACTCGGCGGGGTCCTCGGTCTCCCGCTGCCAGTCGACCAGCTGCCGGAGCCACGCCATCTCCTGCGTATCGTCCTTGGCGTCCTTCGACCGGCTGCTGAAGACGCTCTCCTCCTTGTACTTCCAGTGCGCGGCGACCCCGTACTCCGACCTCTGGTGCATGCGCCAGGTGCGGATCTGCAGTTCCACGGGCTTGCCGCCGGGCCCGATGACCGTGGTGTGCAGCGACTGGTACATGTTGAACTTCGGCATCGCGATGTAGTCCTTGAACCGTCCGGGGACGGGATTCCACCGCGCGTGGATGCTGCCGAGGGCCGCGTAGCAGTCGCGGACGGTATCGACCAGGACCCGGATGCCCACCAGGTCGTAGATGTCGTCGAAGCCGACGTTCCTGGCGATCATCTTCTGGTAGATCGAGTAATAGTGCTTGGGACGGCCGGTCACCGTGTTCTTGATCTTGGCCTCGTGCAGGTCGTCGCGGACGTCCTGGATCACTTCCTGCAGGAAGGCCTCACGCCGCGGCGCCCGGCGGGACACCAGGCGCGCGATCTCGTCGAACCGCTTCGGGTAGAGCATCTGGAAGGCGAGGTCCTCCAGCTCCCACTTGACCGTGTTCATGCCGAGCCGGTGCGCCAGCGGAGCGTAGATCTCCAGTACCTCGCGGGACTTGCGTTCCTGCTTCTCCGGCTTGAGGTAGCGCAGAGTCCGCATGTTGTGCAGCCGGTCCGCGAGCTTGATGACCAGCACCCGGATGTCACGGGACATCGCGACGACCATCTTGCGGACGGTCTCGGCCTCGGCCGACTCACCGTACTTGACCTTGTCCAGCTTGGTGACGCCGTCCACGAGCGCGGCGATGTCCTCGCCGAACTCGCCGCGCAACTCGGTCAGCGTGTACGGGGTGTCTTCTACCGTGTCGTGCAGCAGCGCGGCGCAGATGGTGTCGGTGTTCATGCCGAGCTCGGCCAGGATGGTCGCCACGGCCAGCGGGTGGGTGATGTAGGGGTCGCCGCTCAGCCGCTTCTGTTCCCGGTGCCAGTAGGCGGCCGTGCCGTAAGCCCGCTCGATCAGCCGGATGTCGGCCTTCGGGTGCGTGGCGCGCACGGTCTTGATGAGCGGTTCGAGCACGGCGTTCAGGGTCGTGCCGCGCTGCGCGCCCAGCCGGGCCAGCCGACGCCGGACCCCGACCCCGGACGCCGCGACGTCAGCCGCCTGACCCTGCACCGCCGCGACCGCGGCCCGGGCCCGGCTGGTCCTGGCCTGGCCGTTCCCGGCCTCGGCAGGTTCCGCCGCGGGGCTGTCGGCCGCACGGCGACCGGGCACGCCTGCTGCCCCTGCCTCGGCCTGTTCCGCATCGGTTTCGGGATCGGTACCCCGCGGCGCGTCCACCCGGGCAGCGTCGGCAGCCCTCGTGCCGGTCGTGATGACATCACCGGCCACAGGTGCTCCTCACATCTGCCAAGCCACCAGTCTACTTGGATCGGATAAACACCAGATCACATGCGTGCGATTCCCGCCGGGATTGTGGGTACCGCAGGCCTATGAGTTTTACGGGGCCCAGCCGATGGTCATCAGGTAGATACCGAACCAGGTTGACGCGGCGGCGAGGATGGCGAACAGGGGAATCAGCACCCAGATCCGGGCCCGGGCCAGCAGGCGGGCCAGCGGGAGGCCGAGCAGCATGGCGGGCAGCAGGAAGCGGGGCTTGGAACCCAGGTAGTACGGCCCGGGAGCCAGGGCCAGCACGATGACGACCACCGTGTACGCGTGCAGGTAGACGGGAATGCGTTCGGCCAGGCTGCAAGCGGTGAGCGTGACGGCGGCGGCGAGCACCAGCAGGGTCAGCGCGACCGGGGCGGTCGGCCCGGAGATGATGGCGCTCTTGGCGGCCAGGATGATGCCCTGGCCCCAGTCGAAGCTGTTGTGCGCGTTCTCTTCGACCCAGGCAAATCCGCCCAGGTGGTGGGTGGCCGAGGCCGAGTAGGCCCAGTAACCGGCCAGGCCGAGTGGCGCGGTCAGCGCGGCCACCACCGGACGCCACCAGGCGCCGGCCGGCTCGCCGGCCCGCACGGCCCGCATCACCGAGATGAGCGCGGCGACGGCGACCGCCGCGATCAGGGCGATGGCCGTGCTGCGGACGGTCCCGGCCACAATGGTCAGGACCCCGGCGGTGAGCCAGCGCCGCTCCACCAGGGCGACCAGGGCCCAGACGGCCAGGGCGCAGAACAGGGCGTCGGAGTAGAGCATGGTCCACACGAGCGAGCCGGGCGCGACCGCCCACAGCGCGACCATCAGCAGGCTGATCCGCCGGTCACCAGTCAGGGCCAGGCCGAGGCGGCCCAGCCCCCAGGCCGCGGCCAGCCCGGCGGCCAGCGTGACGGTGAGGGCGGCCCGGTGGGCGCCGACTCCCGGTATCCAGGACAGAGTGTCGATGGCCGCCGGATACCCGGGGAACCAGGCGAAGATGACGTCATGGCGCAGGTCCCCGGGGATGTAGGAGTAGCCGTGGGCCGCGATGGTCAGGAAGCGGCCGCTGTCCCAGGACGCGATCAGGTGCCACAGCGAGTAGTGCAGGGTCTGGAACTTCCCGCGTGGCAGCAGGAACGCCGAGACGCCGACGGCCAGCAGTCGGAGGCCCGCGAAGATAGCGACCGCGGCCACGGGCAGCGGGAATGCCGGGCTACCGTCACCCTGGTCGGCGGCCTCAGGTAGCGACGGGGCCGGCTCCGCGGCGGGATCGGTATAGGCATGCCCCGGGCGTGACATGGGCCTAGACGGTGATGAGGGCGGTGACCGGGAGGTCGGCGAGCTTGGCCCGGCCGTGCAGGAAGGACAGTTCCAGCAGCACGGCGATGCCCGCCACCCGGGCGCCCGTCCGCTGCACCAGGTCGGCGGTGGCCCGGGCGGTGCCGCCGGTGGCCAGCACGTCGTCGATGACCAGGACGCGATCGCCGCGGTCAAACGCGTCGGTCAGCACCTCGATCGTGGCGGTACCGTACTCGAGCTGGTAATCCTCCGCGAACGTGGCGCCGGGCAGCTTGCCCTTCTTCCTGATCGGGATGAATCCCGCGCCGAGCCGTGCCGCCACCGGGGCGGCCAGGATGAAGCCGCGCGCTTCGATCCCGGCCACCTTGTCCACGGGCCCGTAGGTCGCGGCCAGGGCGTCGATCACCGCGCGGAACGCCGTGGCGTCGGCCAGCAGCGGGGTGATGTCCTTGAACACCACGCCGGGCTGCGGGTAGTCCGGGACGTCACGTATCCGGGCGGCGATGAGGCGGGTCAGCTCGCGTTCCGCGGCGGGCGCCTTACTGGCTTCGGCGGCTGGCGCCGCGGGCGCCTGCTCGGCCATGCTCAGCGCCGCTTCTTCTTGCCCGCCGGGCGATGCCGGGCCGAGCCGCCGGTGCGGCGCGGCTGCTGCCGCGGGCCGGGACGGGCGGTGCCCGGCGTGCCGCGGGCGGCCGGAACCCGCGACGCGGTGGTGAGCGCGTCCGCGGGCGGCGCGTCATCGTAGTCGTCGGTTTCGGTCACGGCGTCGTCCGCCTCGTCATCGGGCAGCGTCGCCGGCGCGGTCGTGCCCGCGGCCCGGCTGCCGGCCTGTGCCTTGGTCGCGGCGCGCTTGGCCGCCCGGCCGCCGGACGTACGCACGCTGACCCGCTTGGCCAGCGCCTTGTACTGCGGCTCCCGCTCCTTCAGGTCGGCGAGCACCGGGGTGGCGATGAAGATCGAGGAGTAGGTGCCGGACAGCATGCCCACGAGCAGGACCAGCGCCAGGTCCTTCAGCTCGCCCGCGCCGAGCAGGCCGCCGCCGACGAACAAGATCGCGGCCACCGGAAGCAGGGCGATCAGCGAGGTGTTGATCGACCTGACCAGGGTCTGGTTCAGGGCCAGGTTCGCGGCCTCGCTGTAGGTGCTCCGGGCTCCGCCGAGCAGGCCGGCGGTATTCTCCCGGACTTTGTCGAAGACGACCACGGTGTCGTACAGCGAGTAGCCGAGGATGGTCAGCAGCCCGATGACGGTCGCCGGGCTGATCTGGAATCCGGTCAGCGCGTACACGCCGGTGGCGATGACCAGGTCATGGATGAGGGCCACAAAGGCCGCCACCGCCATCTTCCATTCAAAAGCGATCGACAGGTACAGCACGATCACGATGAGGAACGCGATCAGGGCCTGGACCGCCTTGGTGGTGATCTGGCTGCCCCAGCTCGCCCCGACGAACGAGGTGCTCATGTTCTTGGCGCCCAGCTGGCTGGTCAGCGCGTTCTCGACGGTGAAGGTCTCCTGGCTGGTCAGCGAGTCGGTCTGCACCTCCCAGGACTTGTTGCCCAGCTTGCCGGTGAGCTGCTGCACCACCGCGCCGTTGACGCCCGCGTGGCTGACGACATCCTGGACCTGGGTCTGCGTCGCCGAGGGCGCGCTGAACTGGAAGACCGCACCACCCTTGAAGTCCACGCTGAAGTTCAGGCCGTGGACGATCAGCCCCACGATGCTGATGATCAGGATGGCCCCGGAGATGGTGTACCACCTGCGCTTGTGGCCCACGAAGTCGTAGGAGACCTCGCCGCGGTAAAGCCTGCCGCCGATCTGGCCGAGCCGCGACATCATGCCTCCCCGGTGTTACGGGACGCTGCACTGCGGGATCCTCCCGGGGGCCTGCGCCTGACCTGGGTGCGCTGGACCGAGGATCGCCACGGGGTACGGGCACCCAGGCGGGCAGGATCCAGGCCGGACATCGGGTGGCCGTCGCCGTAGAACTTGGTCCGGGCCAGGATCGTCACCATCGGCTTGGTGAACAAGAACACGACCACGATGTCGATGACCGTGGTCAGGCCGAGGGTGTACGCGAAGCCCTTGACCTCGCCGATAGAGAAGTAGTACAGCAAGATCGCGGCGATGAACGACACCGTGTCGGAGACCAGGATCGTGCGCCTGGCCCGTTTCCAGCCCGCTTCGACGGCCGGGCGCAGCGCTTTGCCCTCGCGGACTTCGTCCCGCAATCGCTCGAAGAAGACCACGAACGAGTCGGCGGTGATGCCGATCGCCACGATCAGGCCCGCGATCCCGGACAGCTCGAGGGCGAAGTTCTGGTACTTGGTGAGCAGCATGACCGCCAGCAAGGCCAGCGTGCCGGCGATCACCAGGCTGAACACGGACACCAGGCCGAGGCCCCGGTAGTAGAGGAACGAGTAGATCACCACCAGGCCCAGCCCGATCGCGGCCGCGATCAGGCCCCCGACCAGCTGGGCGTGGCCGAGGCTGGCCGACACCGTATCCGCGGTGAGGATGTCGAAGTTCAGCGGCAGCGACCCGTAGGTCAGCACGTTCGCCAGCTGCGAGGCCTCGGACTGGGTGAAGTTGCCGGTGATCTGGGACTCACCGTTGGGGATGGCGCTCGTGACCTCCGGCGCGACGACCACGTTCCCGTCCAGGACGACCGCGATGGTGTCCAGCCAGTAGTCGTTGCTGTCCTCGTTGCCGGCGGCCGGGATGCCGTACTTGGTGTAGATGTCAGAGGTCAGGGTGGAGTAAGCGGAGGTGCCCGCGCCCTTGAGGCTCAGCAGGACTTCCCACTCGGTGCTGTTCGTGGCCAGCTCGGCGGTGGCGGTCTGGATCTGCGAGCCGGGCACCTTGGCCACGTCCAGGGCGTACTTGTTGCCTGTACTGTCGCACGAGACGATCTGCACGTTCGGGTTGTCGTAATCCTGCGCGGTGGTATAGCCGGCCTGGGTCTTCCACTGCGTGGTGTCTCCCGGCTTGCAGGTCACCTTGTTGAACAGGGCGAGCGTTTCCTTGTTGACCAGGCTCGGGTCGCCGAGGGTGGTGGCGCTCACGGACGGGGTCGCGCTCGGGCTGGGGCTGGCCGACGCGGACGCCGACGGCGAGGTGGAGCTGCTGGCCTTCGGGCTGGCGGTGGAGCTCGCGGCCGGGACGATCTTGGCGGAGGTCTTGGCCGTGCTGGTGCTGCTGGGCGACGGCGTGGCCGTCGCCGTCGAGCTTGCGCTGGCCGAGGCGCTGGCGCTGGCTGACGCGCTGGGCGTGGGCGACGTCGACGCGCTGCTGCTGGTCCCGCTGTAGGGCTCGAAGAGAAGCGTCTGCCGGAAGTTGAGCAGGGCGGTCTCGCTGACCAGTTTCTCGGTCTGCTCGGTGGTCTTACCCGGGACCGACACGTTGAGGATGTCGTCGCCCTGGGTCTGGACCTCGGCGCCGGTGTTACCCGAGGCGTTCACCCGGGACAGGATGATCGTCTTGGCCTCGTTCAGATCGGTGGCTGACGGCGTCTGCCCGTTCAGGGTGGTCGCCTTCATGCTCAGCACCGTGCCGCTGGACAGGTCGAGCCCGAGGCCGACCCGGAAATCCTTGTGCCACTGAGACGGGCTGAACAGATCTCCCCCGGCGATGGCCAGGAGCATGATCACGATGAGCGCGATGAGCGCCGCGAGCGCCCGTCCCGGATGCGGGACGGTCTTCGTTGGGGCTGCCACTTCTCCGCCTGTGTTATATCGGTCGTTACCCGTAAGAGACCCGCACGCGGCCGACGGGTCAGAAGACGTTGTCCTTGTCGGACTTGGCCAGGCCAGCGTCGTGCGAGGAGGCGAGGCCTTCCTCGGCGCTGGCGTGGGCATCGACGTCGGAAGGCTCGGCGTCGTGCTCGTCCACGTCGTCGGTGTACTCCTCATCGTGCGCGTCCGCGACGGTTTCGGTCTCCTCGTCCTCCCCGGGCGAGACGACCTCCATGATGGCGCGCTTCAGGTAACGGACGTCCACGCCCGGCGCGACCTCGAGGATGACGTCGTCACCGTCCACCGCGGTGACGGTGGCGTACATCCCGGCCGTGGTCCGGACCCGGGCCCCGGGGCTGATGGTGCGCTGCTGCTGCTGGGCCTGCTGCTGGCGGCGCCGCTGGGGCCGGATCATCAGGAAGTAGAAGCCGACAAATACCAGCACGATCAGGAGCAGGAAGGTGTAAGAGCTGCTGCCTGATTTGCTCGAGGTCGCCGCGACGACCGCTGTGAAACTCCCCATGACCGGGGCATCCTTCCAGTTGGTTCTGCATGCATGGTCGCGGTGAAGGCCAACGACCAACTGCCGAAGTTTAGCCGCGCTTTGACCGCGCACCAACAGGCTACGAGGTTTTGCCGGCGATCGTGACCTCGGCGCGATCTTGCTGGCGGTGGTTAGTCGAACAGGGTTGGCAATTCGGTCAGCGAAGGCGGAGGCGTAAGACCCAGATGGGCCCAGCCGGCCGCGGTGGCGACCCGGCCGCGCGGGGTCCGGGCCAGCAGCCCGCACCGGACCAGGAACGGCTCGGCCACCACTTCGACCGTCTCGGCCTCCTCGCCCAGCGCCACCGCGAGCGTGGACAGGCCGACCGGCCCGCCGCCGAACCGGCGGACCACGGCGTCCAGCACGCCCCGGTCGAGCCGGTCCAGGCCGTGGGAGTCCACCTCGTACAGCTCGAGCGCGGTGCGGGCGATCTCCCGGGTCACCACGCCATCGGCCCGGACTTCCGCGTAGTCGCGGACCCGGCGCAACAGCCGGTTCGCGATCCGCGGGGTGCCCCGTGACCGGGTGGAGAGCTCGGTCGCGCCCTCGTCGGTGAGCGTCACCCCCAGCAGCCCCGCGGACCTGCGGATGATGTGCTCGAGCTCGTCCGGGGCGTAGAAATCGAGATGCGCGGTGAAGCCGAACCGGTCCCGCAGCGGGGCGGGCAGCAGCCCGGCCCGCGTGGTCGCCCCGACCAGCGTGAACGGCGCGATCTCCAGCGGGATCGCGGTCGCGCCCGGTCCCTTGCCGATCACCACGTCGACCCGGAAGTCCTCCATGGCCAGGTACAGCATCTCCTCGGCGGGGCGGGCCAGGCGGTGGATCTCGTCGATGAAGATCACCTCGCCCTCGCTGAGCGTGGACAAGATCGCGGCCAGGTCACCGGACCGCTCGATCGCCGGGCCGCTGGTGATGCGCAGCGGCGCGCCGAGCTCGGCGGCCACGATCATCGCGATCGTGGTCTTGCCCAGGCCGGGCGGGCCGGACAGCAGCACGTGGTCCGGTGGCCGGCCGCGGCGCAGGGCACTCTGCAAGATCAGCGACAGCTGCTCACGCACCCGGGCCTGGCCGGTGAACTCGGTGAGCCGCCTGGGCCGCAGCGCGCTCTCGATGAACCGCTCGTCGGCGTCCGCCAGCGCGGAAACGACGCCCGGGACGTCCTGCCCCTCGCCCGCCATCTGCTCGCGGCGAGCCGCGAGCTCGGCCTCTTCGGCCCCGGTCAGGGCGTCACGGTCCTCCACTATTGCCTGCTGAGCTTACGCAGCGCGGCGCGCAGCACTATGGCCACGTCCACGCCTTCGCCGTTCGCGGCGACGATCGTGCCGTCCTCCTCCAGGGCCGCGATCGCCTGGTCGGCGTCACGGGCCGCCCAGCCCAGGTTCACCAGGCCGGACTGCACCTGGTCGCGCCACTGCGGGACCCGCTGCGGCCGGGCACCGGGCAGGCCGTCCGCGACGGCGTTTTCGCCGGGCGGGCCAAGCCGGTCTCGCAACTCGAGCACGATCCGCTCCGCCCCCTTCTTGCCGATACCCGGGACCATGGTCAGCGCGCCGAGGTCCTCGGTCGACACGGCCCGGCGCAGCGCGTCGGGCGAATGCACGGCCAGCATGGCCAGGGCCAGCCTGGGACCGACGCCGCTGGCCGTCTGCAGCAGCTCGAAGACGTTCCGCTCGTCGTCGGAGCCGAAGCCGAACAGGGTCAGCGAATCTTCCCTGACCACCAGGGAGGTCGCGACCTGGGCCGGCTCACCCGGCCTGAGCGTGGCCAGGGTGCCAGGCGTGCACTGCACCCGCATCCCGACGCCGCCGACCTCGATGACGGCGCCGTCCGGCGCCACCGCGGCCACCGTGCCGCGGACATGAGCGATCACGTGCTACCTCCTCATGCTCATGCTGGCCGCTGCGAGCGGCCGCCCGGTACTCATGGGCGCGTTGCCGCGCCAGACGTGACAGATGGCCAGCGCGAGCGCGTCGGCCGCGTCCGCGGGGCGGGGTGGGTCGGCGATCCGCAGCAGCTTGGTCACCATCGTCGTGACCTGGTCCTTGCCCGCCCGCCCGTTGCCGGTCACGGCCGCCTTGACCTCGCTGGGAGTATGGGTGGCGACCGGCAGCCCGCGCCGGGCGGCGCACACGATCGCGACCGCGCCGGCCTGAGCCGTGCCCATCACCGTCCGCACGTTCTGCTGGCTGAAGACCCGCTCCACCGCCACGGCGTCGGGTCGGCACGCGTCCAGCCACTGCTCGAGCTCGGTCTCGATGGCCAGCAGCCGCGTCGCGATGTCGTCGTCGGCCGAGGTCCTGATGACCCCGACCCGGACCAGGGACAGCACCCGTCCGGGCGCCCCGTCCACTACGCCCACGCCGCACCGGGTCAGCCCGGGATCGACGCCGAGCACCCGGACCGCATGCCGCGCATTGGTCAGACTCACCAGGTGCTCCATCCGGCGTGCTGGTCAACGAACATCTGTTCGTCACGAACCTACCGGCCCGCGGCGTCCCGGTCGCGCACCGGGACGGCGTGTTGCGGGAATCGGCTCAGAAGGCGTCGAGCATGTAGGCGGTTCCGGCGAACGCGGCATCCAGGGCCGCGTCGTATCCCGGCGAGCCGCCGGCGGCCAGGCCCGCCTGGCGGAGCGTGCTGACCGGGGTGCCGGCGTACAGCGCGGCCAGGCCGCGCGCGCCCAGGGTGAGGGGCGGACCCTGGCCGGGCGGCAGCGGGCTCACGGGATCCAGGGTGCCCTTGCCGTCGGCGACGGTGAGCTGCCACGGGCCGGAGTTGGCCAGCCGGACCATCCACCGTACGGCAGGGGCTGCGGGGAAGGGCTGGCTGCTGGCCGAGGCGGGAAGGGCTGGCTACCGGCAGGCGTCAGCCTTCGAGCTTCTCCATGATCTCGTCGGAGACCGAGTAGTTGGCGTAGACGTCCTGCACGTCGTCGGAGTCCTCGAGCGCCTCGATCAGCCGGAACACCCGCTTGGCCTGATCCTGGTCGAGGTCGATCTCGACGCTGGGCAGGAAGGCCACGTCCGCGGAGTCGTAGTCGATCCCGGCGTCCTGCAGGGCCGTGCGGGTCGCGACCAGGTCGGTGGGCTCGGACACCACCTCGAACGACTCACCGAGGTCATTGACCTCCTCGGCACCGGCGTCAAGCACGGCCGCGACCACGTCGTCCTCGGTTACCCCACCCACCTCCCCTCCCCCCCTCTTGTCGACGACCACGACTCCCTTGCGGTGGAACAGGTAGGACACCGACCCGGGGTCGGCCATCGAGCCGCCGTTGCGGCTGAACGCGGTGCGTACGTCCGAGGCGGCCCGGTTCCGGTTGTCGGTCAGGCACTCCACCAGTACCGCGACCCCGCCCGGGGCGTAACCCTCATACGTGATGTTCTCGTACTGCGCGCCGCCGGCCTCGGCGCCGCTGCCCCGGCGCACGGCCCGGTCGATGTTGTCGTTGGGGACCGAGCTCTTCTTCGCCTTCTGGATCGCGTCGTACAGCGTCGGGTTCCCCGCCGGGTCTCCCCCACCGGTCCGCGCGGCGACTTCGACGTTCTTGATCAGCTTGGCGAACAGCTTGCCGCGCTTGGCATCGACCACCGCCTTCTTGTGCTTGGTGGTGGCCCACTTGGAGTGGCCGCTCATGTGTTGTCCTTCACAATGTCAACGAATAGCTCATGGATACGCCGGTCCGGGGTCAGTTCCGGGTGGAAGGCCGTGGCCAGCAGTTGCCCCTGCCGGACCGCGACGATCCTACCGGTGCGCTCCTCGGTGCCCAGGACGGCGACGTTGTCGCCATTCTGCTCCACCCACGGGGCCCGGATAAAGATAGCCCGCAGCGGCCTGGCGTCCTCGGCGCCCAAGCCAGCCCGCGGCGCAGCCGCCGAGGTACGGAGCGTGATGTCGCTCTCGAACGAGTCGACCTGACGGCCGAACGCGTTCCGGCGCACGGTCATGTCGATCCCGCCGAAGGTCAGCTGGCCGGCCACGCCGTCGGCGAGGCGGTCGGCCAGCATGATCATGCCGGCGCAGGACCCGAACGCGGGCAGCCCGGACGCGATCAGCTTCCGCAGCGGCTCGAGCATGTCGAAGGCGACGGACAGCCGCCACACGGTCGTCGACTCACCGCCAGGGATGACCAGGCCATCGAGCTGGTGCAGCTCCTCAGGGCGGCGCACCGGCACCGCCCGGGCGCCGACGTCCCGCAGCGCGCGCAGGTGCTCGGGCACGTCGCCCTGCAGGGCGAGCACCCCGATAACCGGTGCGGCAGTCATCGTTCCTCCGTATGGCGTCGTGCCTTCGTCCGGCTGCCGGGCAGCGCGGCGCTGAGGCTGCGCAGCCTCGGGGCGCGTTTGGGGTTAACAACAGTAAAACGCCAGGACCCGGCCCCGTCTTCCCGGCCCGCTCGCGGCCGGGACGGTGGGCCGCTACCAGCCGCGGCCGGCGTAGTGCTGGTCGGGCGGCAGGGTGTCCAGGTTGATGCCGACCATGGCCTCGCCCAGCCCGCGGGAGACCTTGGCCACCACGTCCGGGTCGTCGTGGAAGGTGGTGGCCTTCACGATGGCCGCGGCGCGCTTGGCCGGATCGCCGGACTTGAAGATGCCCGAGCCGACGAACACCCCTTCCGCGCCGAGCTGCATCATCAGGGCGGCGTCCGCGGGGGTCGCAATGCCGCCTGCGGTGAACAGCACGACCGGCAGCCGGCCCGCCCGGGCCACCTCGGCCACCAGGTCGTATGGCGCACCGAGCTCCTTGGCCGCGGTGAACAGCTCCTCGGCGGGCAAGCCGGCCAGCCGGGCGATCTCGGACCGGATGGACCGCATGTGCCGGGTCGCCTCGACCACGTTGCCGGTGCCGGCCTCGCCCTTGGAGCGGATCATGGCCGCGCCCTCGGCGATGCGCCGCAGCGCCTCGCCCAGGTTCGTGGCGCCGCACACGAACGGCACCGTGAACTTCCACTTGTCAACGTGATGGGCTTCGTCGGCCGGCGTGAGCACCTCGGACTCGTCGATGTAGTCGACCCCGATGGCCTGCAGGACCTGCGCCTCGGCGAAGTGCCCGATCCGGCACTTGGCCATGACCGGGATGGAGACCGCGGCGATGATGCCGTCGATCATGTCGGGGTCGCTCATCCGGGCCACGCCGCCCTGGGCGCGGATGTCGGCCGGCACGCGCTCCAGCGCCATCACCGCGACCGCGCCGGCGTCCTCCGCGATCTTGGCCTGATCGGGCGTCACCACGTCCATGATCACGCCGCCCTTGAGCATCTCCGCCATGCCGCGCTTCACCCGTGCGGTGCCGGTCCCCATGGTGGTTTCAGCGTTGACAGTGGACACTCGAACCTCGCTTGATCAATCACGACTGCTTGAGTCCATCGTATGGCCAGTCAGCCGAGCGGGACGCCGGCCTTCTCGGCGATGAGCGAGTCGTCCATCTCGAAGAACACCGGGGCCTTGGCCCGCCCGGACAGGTGCAGCACGCGGGCCAGCGGCCGCCTCCGGGCGTCCCGCGTCACCGCCACCAGGTCGTTGTAGAACTTGCGGGCCACGAACACCTGGTGCGCGGCCTCCTCGACCTCGGCCAGCAGCTCGTCGGCGCCTTCCTTGCCGCTCAGCGAGGCACGGAAACCCGGCTGGCTGAAGGCGGCCCGCAGCGCCCGGGTCAGGTCGCTCTCGGCCAGGTCACGCGGCCGTTCCCCGGCCCGCGTCCCGTATACCGCACCGGCCAGCAGCAGGCTGGTGGCCGGGTCGAGCAGCCCGGAGGTGGCCAGTTCCTGGGCTACCGAGCTGCGCCGCAGCAGGGTCACGTCCAGCGCGATGCGGGCCATGTCCACTCGCGCGTGCAGCCGGTCGATCCGTCCGGCCCGCCAGGACACGTATACCCCGACGAACAGCGCGCCCGCGATGATCAGGATGATGTCGGCGATCACAGGAAGTCACCAGTGTCATGGGCCACGGCGACCGGAGTGCGGCCGAGCATGACCGTCTCGTAGACGCGCAGCACGTCGCGAGCCACTACCGACCAGTCGTACTGGGCGACCGCGGCGAGCGCGGCGGCCGACAGCTCGGCCCGGCGCGCGGGGTCGTCCAGCAGGTGCCCGGCCGCCCGGGCCAGGTCGCCGGCGTCCCCGGTGGTGAACAACTCCCCCGCTTCGCCGCCGTCGAGCACCTGGCGGAACGCGTCGATGTCGCTGGCCACCACGGGCAGGCCGGCGGCCATCGCCTCGGCGGTGACGATGCCGAACGACTCGCCGCCGGTGTTCGGCGAGCAGAACACGTCCACCGAGTGCAGCACGCGGACCTTGTCTTCCTCACTGACCTGCCCGAGCAGCAGGACCCGGTCCCGCAGCCCGGCGGGCACCCGGTGCAGCACCTCATCGGGGTCGCTGGCCCGGCCGGCGACCAGGAGCCGCAGCCCGGGCCGCTGCGGGGCGAGCATCTCGAACGCCTTGAGCAGGACGGCCAGGCCCTTGCGCGGCTCGTCCAGCCGGCCCAGGAAGCCGATGGCGCCGCCGGGACCGGGCCAGCCGGGCAGCGGCTCGGCCTTGCGGTAGCGGCGGGTGGCCACGCCGTTGGGGATGACGACCGCGTCGCCGCCGATGTGCTCGACCAGCGTGGTGCGGGCCGCCTCGGAGACCGCGATCCGGCCGTTAATCTTCTCCAGCGCGGTGCGCAGCACCGGGTAGGTGACCAGGAGCACCCGGGAACGCGGGATCGCGGTGTGCACGGTGGCCACGATCGGACCCGAGGCCACCCAGCAGGCCAGTAGCGACAAGCTGGGGATTTCGGGTTCGTGCACGTGGAGCACGTCGAACCCGCCCTGGTTGAGCCAGCGGCGGACCCGGCTCACCGACAGGAAGCCGAACGACAGCCGGGCCACCGACCCGTTGTACGGCACGGGCACGGCGCGGCCGGCGCCGACCACGTAGGGCGGCAGCGGCGTGTCGTCGTCGGCCGGGGAGATCACCGAGATCTCGTGGCCGTAGTCGATCAGCGCCTCGGCCAGATCCCTGATGTGCTGCTGTACGCCGCCAGGGACGTCCCAGGAGTACGGGCAGACCATCCCGATCTTCATAGACCGGTCTCCCCACGGGGCGCTGGCAGGCGAGCCGGGTCAAGATCGGCCGTGAAGACGCGCTGCAGCATGTGCCAGTCCTGCGGGTGCTCGGCGATGGCGGACTCGAAGACCCGGGCCAGCTGCTGGCTCATCGCCGCCGTCTTCTCCGCCCGGGTACCCCACTCGGGCACCGGGATCTCCTGGTAGATGTGCGCGCCCCAGTCGTCCCCCTCGAACCAGGTCGCGACCGGCAGCAGCGCGGCACCCGTGTGCACCGCGAGGGCGGCGGTCGCGGCGATCCGCGCCTTCTCCCCGAACATCTCGACCTCCACGCCGGTAGCTTTCAGGTCGCGGTCGCTGACCAGGCAGACCAGCGTGCCCGCGCGCAGCCGCTGGGCCAGGGTGCCGAACGGGCTCTGGCCGCCCGTCAGCGGCAGCACCTCCATGCCCAGGCCCTGGCGGAACCGGACGAACGCGTCATAGACCGATTCCGGCCGCAGGCGCTCGGCGACGGTGGTGAACGAGCCGGCTCCGCGATCGATGACCCAGGCCCCGGCCTGCTCGAAGTTGCCCATGTGCGGCAGCGCGATGACCACGCCGCGGCCGGCCTTCAGGTTCGCGAACAAGGCCTCCTCCCCCGCGGCGTTGATGTGCATCCCGGACAGGATCCGCTCGGCGGAGATCACTGGCAGCCGGAACGTCTCGAGCCAGTACCGGGCGTAGGAGCGCAGCGCGGCGCGGGACAGGGTCCGCAGCTCCTTGCCGTCCACGTCCGGGTTGTCGTACTTGAAGGCCAGCACGCGGCGCAGGTTGGCCTCCAGGACCTGGACCTTCGGGCCCTGCCGGCGCCAGGCGATGTCGGCGACCCGGGTGAAGGCCCATCGTGCCCACGACTCCGGGAGGCGGCAGATGAGCTTCCAGCCCAGCCGGTAGGCGAATCCGGTCAGCCGCTCGCTGAGCCTCGTCGACCCCGTTGAATCCGCCACGCCGACCCTTTCCCTTACCCGCCGCCCGGGTCCGCCGGAGACCGGGCGGCCCGGTAGACCGCGTGTACCCGCTGCGCGAAGGTAAAGGCGCTGCCCGCCGCGAGCGCCCAGAGGCCTACGTTGAGAATGTACGGCACGCCGAGGCCGGAAACGCCGACCGCGATCAGCGAGATGAGCATGCGCTCGGGCCGTTCGATCAGGCCCACGTCGCAGCGCAGCCCGAGACCCTCGGCCCGGGCCTTGGCATACGACACCAGGATGCCTGTGACCAGGCAGAACAGCGATACGTAGCCCAGCAGCGGGTCGTGCCCGCCGCGGAAGAACCAGATCACCAGGCCGCTGAAGATGCCGGCGTCGGCGACGCGGTCCAAGGTGGAGTCGAGAAAGGCACCCCAGGCGCCGCTGGTGCCCTTGATCCGGGCCAGCGTGCCGTCGAGCATGTCGAGGAGCACGAAGATGGTACAGGTCAGGGCGCCGGGAAACAGCTCGCCGATCGGGAACAGGCCGAGCGCCCCGCCCGCCACGCCCACGGTGCCGATGATCGTGATCGCGTTAGCCGTGACGGGGGTACGGGCCAACACCGCGCCGATCGGGGTGAAAACGCGCGACATGACGGGCCGTAGCGGGTTCAGCATGGCCGTCCGATAATACGGCGTCGGCCGAGGGCGGGCTGTGCTGGCCCCGGCCACGACGTGCGCTTCACTTTTTCGTCACCGGGAAGATTCTCGGCGTGGGGGTTGTGGTCATGGTGCCCGCGGGTTAAGGCTGGTCGTGCGCACCAGCTACTCGCAAGGAGGCGAAGGCAATTGGCAACAACAGCGGGTGGAGCGGGAGGAGCTGCCGGCAGGGCACCGGCGGCCGACCAGGTACGAAACGTGGTGCTGGTCGGCCATTCCGGTTCCGGCAAGACCAGCCTGGTCGAGGCGCTGCTCGCCGCGACGGGGACGATCCAGCGGCAAGGCAGCATAGAAGAGGGCACCACGGTCAGCGACTTCGATGAGGTCGAGATCAGGCAGCAGCGCTCGGTCAACCTCACGCTCGCGTCCCTCGTGCACAACGGCATCAAGGTCAATCTGCTCGACACGCCCGGCTACGCCGACTTCACGGGGGACCTTCGGGCCGGGCTCCGGGCCGCGGACTCGGCGCTGTTCGCCGTCTCCGCCACCGACGGGATCGACGGCCTGACCCGGATGCTGTGGGAGGAGTGCGCCGCGGTGGGCATGCCGCGCGCGGTGGTGATCACCAAGATCGACCACCAGCGGGCCGAGTTCGACGCCGCCCTGGCCGCCTGCCGGGACGCCTTCGGGGACGCGGTCGCCCCCTTGTACCTGCCGGTCGGCAACCCGGTGGACGGGCTGATCGGGCTGCTGTCGCAGAAGCTGTTCAGCTACTCCGGCGGTACACGCAGCGAGGGCTCCCCGTCGGACGCGGACGCCGACCGGATGCAGGAACGGCGCGGCGAACTGATCGAGGGCATCATCCAGGAGAGCGAAGACGAGAGCCTGATGGACAGGTACCTGTCCGGGGAGGACATCGACCCCAAGGTGCTCATCGAGGACCTGGAGAAGGCCGTCGCGCGCGGCAGCTTCTACCCGGTGCTGGTCACGTCCGCGCCACAGCGGATCGGCATGTTCGAGCTGCTCGAGATCATGACCGAGGCCTTCCCCTCGCCCGCCGAGCACCCGCTGCCCACGGTGACCACCCCGGACGGCAAGCCCGTCAGCGGACTGGCCTCTGACCCCAAGGGCCCGCTGCTGGCCGAGGTGGTCAAGACGACCTCCGACCCGTACGTAGGCCGGATCAGCCTGGTCCGCGTCTTCTCCGGCACGCTGCGCCCCGACGCCTCGGTGCATGTGTCCGGACACGGACGGTCCGGCCGCGGGCACGAAGACCACGACAACGACGAGCGGGTCGGTGCGCTGACCTCGCCGCTCGGCAAGCAGCAGCGGCCCGTCACGCAGTGCTCGGCGGGCGACATCTGCGCGGTGGCCAAGCTGGGCACGGCCGAGACCGGCGACACGCTGTCCGATAAGGACCATCCGCTGCTGATGGAACCGTGGTCGATCCCCGAGCCGCTGCTGCCGGTGGCCATCGTGGCCAAGTCCAAGGCCGACGAGGACAAGCTGTCCCAGGGCCTGAGCCGACTTGTGGCCGAGGATCCGACGCTGCGCTTGGAGAACAACCCGGAGACCCACCAGCTGGTGCTGTGGACGATGGGCGAGGCCCACACCGACCTGCTGCTCGACCGGCTGGCCAACCGGCAGGGCGTCGCGGTGGAGACCACCGACCTGCGCGTCCCGCTGCGGGAGACCATCGCGGGCAAGGGCCAGGGCCTGGGCCGCAACGTGAAGCAGAGCGGCGGCCACGGCGAGTACGGCATCTGCCACATCGAGGTCGAGCCGCTGGAGGACTCGGCCGGCTTCGAGTTCGTCGACAAGATCGTCGGCGGTGTGGTGCCGCGGCAGTTCATCCCGTCGGTGGAGAAGGGCGTCCGCTGGCAGATGGAGCAGGGCGTGCTGGCCGGCTACCCGATGACCGGCGTGCGGGTGACGCTGTACGACGGTAAGGCGCACTCGGTGGACTCCTCCGACATGGCGTTCCAGAAGGCCGGCCGGCTGGCGTTGAGGGACGCCGTGGACAAGGCCCATCCGACGCTGCTCGAGCCGGTGGACGAGGTGTCCGTGCTGGTGCCCGACGATTACGTGGGCGCGGTCATGTCGGACATGTCCTCGCGGCGCGGCCGGGTGCTGGGCACCGAGCCGGTCGGCGTCGGCCGGACCCTGGTCAAGGCGGAGGTCCCGGAACTGGAGATCACCCGGTACGCCATCGACCTGCGGTCGCTGTCGCAGGGCACCGGCTCGTTCACCCGGCAGTACCGGCGCCACGAGCCGCTGCCCTCGCACCTGGCCAGCAAGTTCGCCGCCGAGGCCAAGAAGGAGTAGCTCATCGCGCGGATTGCGGGGGCCGACGGCCCCCCAACCGCGCGATACTACGGCGAGCAGCGCAGCGGGCCATCGGGGGGTTCCAGGGGGGTCGTCCCCCCTGGGCTAACCCGGCCAGGAGTCGGCCAGCAGCTTGCGGGTGTCGGCGAGGAGCTGGGGCAGGACGCGGGTGCGCCCGACCACCGGCATGAAGTTGGTGTCGCCGCCCCACCGGGGTACCACGTGCTGGTGCAGGTGGGCGGCGATGCCGGCGCCGGCCACCGCGCCGAGGTTGATGCCGATGTTGAACCCCTGCGGGCCCGAGGCCCGGCGCAGGGCGACGATGGCGCGCTGGGTGTAGGAGGCGAACTCGGCGGTCTCCGGCACGGTCAGGTCGGTGTAGTCGGCCACGTGCCGGTACGGCACGACGAGCAGGTGGCCGGCGTTGTAGGGGTACAGGTTCAGCACCGCGTACACCAGCGAGCCGCGGGCGACGATCAGGGCGTCCTCGTCGCTGCGCTGCGGGGCCCGGTCGAAGGGGCACTCCTCGTCCCCCGAGGGCTTGCCCTCCCCCTTGATGTAGGCCATCCGGTGCGGCGTCCAGAGCCGCCCGAACGCGTCCGGGACGCCGGCGAAGACCTCGTCTGTGCTGCCTTCGGGAGGGTCGGCCGGCACCGGGCTACACCTGGACGCGGCTGGCCACGGCGCCGACGATCTCCGCGATCGCCTCGGCCACCGGGACGCCGTTCTTCTGCGACCCGTCGCGGTAGCGGAACGACACCGCGCCCTTGGCCGCGTCGTCATCCCCCGCGATCAGCATGTACGGGACCTTCTGCCGCTGCGCGGTCCTGATCTTCTTCTGCATCCGGTCATCGCCCGCGTCGACCTCGACCCGGATGCCGTGGGCGCGCAGCTGCTCCGCGACCTGCGACAGGTACGGCACGTGCGCGTCGGCGACCGGGATACCGACCACCTGGACCGGGGCCAGCCAGGGCGGGAACGCGCCCGCGTAGTGCTCGACCAGGATGCCGAAGAACCGCTCGATCGACCCGAACAGCGCCCGGTGGATCATGATCGGCTGCTGCCGGCTCCCGTCGGCGGCCTGGTACTCCAGCCCGAACCGCTTGGGCAGGTTGTAGTCGACCTGGATGGTCGACAGCTGCCAGGTCCGGCCGATGGCGTCGCGCGCCTGCACGGAGATCTTCGGCCCGTAGAACGCCGCGCCGCCCGGGTCGGCCACCAGCTCCAGGCCGGACTCCTCGGCGGCATCGTTCAGTTCCCGGGTGGCCTGAGCCCAGTCCTCCAGGCTGCCGACCCACTTCTCCTTCTCGTCGTCCCGGGTGGACAGCTCCAGGTAGAAGTCGTTCAGGCCGTAGTCGCGCAGCAGGTCCAGGACGAAGGCCAGCAGCCGGCGCAGCTCGGCGCCGGCCTGCTCCCTGGTGCAGAAGATGTGCGCGTCGTCCATGGTCAGGCCGCGTACCCGGGTCAGGCCGTGCACCACCCCGGACTTCTCGTACCGGTAGACGGTGCCGAACTCGAACAGCGGCAGCGGCAGGTCGCGGTAGGACCGGCCCCGGGACCGGTAGATCAGGATGTGCATCGGGCAGTTCATGGGCTTGAGGTAGTACTTGGCGCCCTCCACCTCCATGGGCGGGAAGATGTTCTCCCCGAACCAGCCCAGGTGCCCGGAGATCTCGAACAGCTCCGACTTGGTGATGTGCGGGGTGTTCACGAAGTCGTAGCCGGCCTCCTCGTGCTTCTGCCGCGAGTAGTCCTCGAGGATCTTGCGGACCAGGCCGCCCTTGGGATGGAAGACGGCCAGGCCGCTGCCGATCTCGGTCGGGAACGAGAACAGGTCCAGCTCGGCGCCGAGCTTGCGGTGGTCGCGCTTCTCGGCCTCGGCCAGGAAGGCCAGGTACTCATCCTGGCGCTCGCGGGACTCCCAGGCGGTGCCGTAGATCCGCTGCAGCTGCGGGTTCTTCTCGCTGCCCCGCCAGTAGGCGCCGCCGGTGCGCATCAGCTTGAACGCCGGGATCTGCCGGGTGGTGGGCACGTGCGGGCCGCGGCACAGGTCCTTCCAGCGCAGCTCGCCGGTGCCCGCGTCCAGGTTGTCGTAGATGGTCAGCTCGGGCCCGCCGACCTCGACGCCCTCGCTCAGCTCGAAGTCCAGCGAGCCGGACAATTTGGGGCCGTGTCCCTTGAGGCCGATCAGCTCCAGCTTGTAGGGCTCGGCGGCGAGCTCGGCCCGGGCCTGCTCGTCGGTCACCACCCGCCGGGAGAACCGCTGGCCCTGCTTGATGATCTGGCGCATCCGGCTCTCGACGGCCTTCAGGTCCTGCGGGGTGAACGGCTCGGGCACGTCGAAGTCATAGTAAAAGCCGGCCTCGACCGGCGGGCCGATGCCGAGCTTGGCCTGCGGGAACAGTTCCTGCACGGCCTGGGCCATGACGTGCGCCGCCGAGTGCCGCATGATGTAACGGCCATCGTCGCTGGCCGCCTCCACCGGCTCCACGACGTCCCCGGCGACGACCAGGTAGGCCAGGTCGCGCAGCTCGCCGTTGACCCGCGCGGCGATCACGGTGCCGTCGCGGCCCGCGAGCGCCAGGACCTCGCCCGCCGTCGTGCCCGGCTCGACCACGTACTCGCTTCCGGCGAGGGTGATGCGAAGCTGCTGGCTGGACACGGCGGACTCCTCGAGGTCGTGAGCGGACTGGTTACCCGATGCTACCGGTGCCGGGGCGCGTCGGTGCCTGGCGGCGCCAGTCCCGCGCGGCGCAGGGCATCGGCCAGCGCACCCTCCGGCCCGCTGGGAGCGGGGCGGGGGCGTGCACCACGATCCGTTCGGCCCAGATTTCCTGGTGAACGGTCCCGGGGTCGTTCGCGGCCGCCCGCCGGCTCCGGTGCCTCGTCCTCCAGCCGGAGGGTGAGCGAGATCCGGTGCCGGGGCACATCCACGGACAGGACCTTGACCCGCACAACGTCGCCGGACTTGACTACCGTGCGCGGGTCGGAGACGAAGTTCCGCGACATGGCGGACACGTGCACCAGGCCATCTTGGTGCACGCCGACATCCACGAACGCGCCGAACGCGGCCACGTTGGTCACCACGCCCTCCAGCACCATGCCGGGCCGCAGGTCCTGCAGGGTCTCGACGCCCTCGGCAAACGTCGCGGTGGCGAACGCGGGCCGCGGGTCGCGGCCGGGCTTCTCCAGCTCGCGCAGGATGTCGGTGACGGTCGGCAGGCCGAACCGGTCGTCGGTGAACCGCTCGGGCTTCAGCGTGCGCAGCGTGGCGGTGCTGCCGATCAGCTGGCCCGCGCTGGAGCCAGTAGCGGCCAGGATGCGGCGGACGACCGGGTAGGCCTCGGGGTGCACGCCGGACGCGTCGAGCGGGTCATCGCCGCCGCGGATCCGCAAGAACCCGGCGCACTGCTCGAAGGCCTTCGGGCCGAGCCGGGGCACCTGCATCAGCTGCTGCCTGGTGGTAAAGGGACCGTCGGCGTCGCGGCGGGCCACGATCGCGGTGGCCAGGCCCGGGGTGATGCCGGAGACCCGGGCCAGGAGCGGCTGGGAGGCGGTGTTCAGGTCGACGCCGACCGCGTTCACGCAGTCCTCGACCACCGCCTCCAGCGAGTGCGACAGCTTGCCCTCGGTGACGTCGTGCTGGTACTGGCCCACGCCGATGGACTTCGGGTCGATCTTGACCAGCTCGGCCAGCGGGTCCTGGAGCCTTCGCGCGATCGACACCGCGCCGCGCAGGGAGACGTCGAGCTCGGGTAGTTCGCAGGACGCGTAGGCGGAGGCGGAGTAGACGCTGGCGCCGGCCTCGGACACCACGACCTTGGTCAGCTTGAGCTCCGGGTGCGCCTTGATCAGGTCCGCGGCCAGCCGGTCGGTCTCCCGTGAGGCGGTGCCGTTGCCGATGGCGATGAGGTCGGCGTGGTGCTGCTGCGCGAGCCGGGCCAAGGTGTCGAGGGATTTGTCCCACTGGCGGTGCGGTTCGTGCGGGTAGATGGTCGCGGTCGCGGTCACCTTGCCGGTTCCGTCGGTGACGGCCACCTTGACCCCGGTCCGGAAGCCGGGGTCCAGGCCGATCGTGGTCCGGGCGCCGGCCGGGGCGGCCAGCAGCAGGTCCCGCAGGTTGGCCGCGAACACCCGGACCGCCTCGTCCTCGGCCAGCTGCCACAGCCGGACCCGGATGTCGACGCTCAGGTGGGTCAGGATGCGGGTGCGCCAGGCCCAGTGCACGGTGGCGCCCAGCCACGGGTCCGCCGGGCGGCCCTCGTTACGGAGCCCGAAGCGCTCCGCGATGACCGCTTCGTTCGCGTCGTCGGTTTGTCCGGCGTCGAGCGTGAGGTCGAGGATCTCCTCCTTCTCGCCGCGGAACAGGGCCAGGATGCGGTGCGCGGGCAGCCGGGCGAACGGCTCGCTGAACTCGAAGTAGTCGGCGAACTTGGCGCCCTTTTCCTCCTGGCCCGTGCGGACCTTGGAGCTCAGCGAGCCGCGGGCGGCCATCGCCTCGCGCAGTTCCCCGATCAGGTCGGCGTCCTCGGCGAACCGCTCGACCAGGATGGCGCGGGCGCCGTCCAGCGCGGCGTTCACGTCGTTGATGCCGTGCTCGGGATTGATGAAGGCCAGCGCCTCGCGCTGCGGGTCATGGCGCGGATCGCTGAGCAGCAGGTCGGCCAGCGGCTCCAGGCCCGCCTCGCGGGCGATCTGGGCCTTGGTGCGCCGCTTGGGCTTGTAGGGCAGGTACAGGTCCTCCAGCCGCGCCTTGGAGTCGGCCGCGCGGATCTGGGCTTCCAGTTCGCCGGTCAGCTTGCCCTGCGCGCCGATCTCCTTGAGGATCGCCTCCCGGCGTTCGTCGAGCTCGCGCAGGTAGCGCAGCCGCTCTTCGAGCGTGCGCAGTTGCGCGTCATCGAGCGTGCCGGTGGCTTCCTTGCGGTACCGGGCGATGAACGGCACGGTGGCGCCGCCGTCGAGCAGTTCGACCGCCGCGCTGACCTGGCGGACCGCCACGCCGAGTTCGTCGGCGATCCGCTGTTCCACCGACCCGGCCTGATTCTGACTCACCACAGCAATTGTGCCAGGGCCGCGGTCCCGGGCCGGATCGGCGGGCTTGCGGCCGTCGCCGAATCACCCGCGACGGGCGAGCCGCCGGGAGCCATCCGCAGGTCACCATGGCGCCATGGCGCCCGACAAGCGCCGTTCCCACTCATGGAGCCCCTATGCCGCTCGCAAGTTCCTACTCCTACCCGGTGCTCGGAGCATTCTGGACGGTCCTCGAGATCTTCCTCTGGATCTTGTGGATCTGGGTCGTGATCTACGTCTTCATCGACATCTTCCGCAGCCGCGACCTGTCGGGCTGGGCGAAGGCGCTGTGGTTCTTGTTCGTGCTGTTCATCCCGCTGATCGGCGTCCTGGTCTACCTGATTGCCCGGGGCGGCGAGATGCACGAGCGGGCTGTGCAGGACGCACAGCAGCAGGATCGGGAGGTCCGCCGCTACATCCAGCAGGCCGCGAACGAGCCGAACTCGGCCGACCAGCTGGCCAAGCTGGCCGACCTGCGCGACCGGGGCGTTATCACGCCCGAAGAGTTCGAGCGCGAGAAGGCTAAGGTCCTGGCCGCCTGAACGGCGACGGGGCCGGCATGACCGAAAACCTCGCCGCGAGGGAGAGCACCACTGCGCAGGGAAATCTCCTGCGTGACTGGCACTCGGTCATATTCGCCCCCGTCGGGAGCGGTCAGCGCCGCCGGCGCGGCAGCGACGGCGCACGCCTGGCCGTCGCTGCGCTGGCCCTGGTGTGCTGCCTGCTCATCATCCGGTACGACTCGCGGATCGACCGGGCCATCGCCCAGGTGATCCATCCGTCGCCATGGAGCATCACCTGGCTGGTGACCGTGGTGTACCAGGCGGGCTCGGTCGGCGTCGTGGCCGTCCTGGTGGCGCTGGCCCTGATCGCGCGCCGGTGGGAGATCGCGCGCGACATCGGGCTGAGCGCGGCCGGGACGGCGGCGGCGTGCGGGATCCTGATCGTCCTGCTCGGCAGCCGCGGCGGACGGCCGGCCGGGATCGTGATCGACGACTTCTACATGCGCTTCCCCGTCATCCAGATCGCCGTGTTCATGGCCGTGGCTACGGCCTCGCTGCCGTATCTGGCCCGGGGCGTGCAGCGTCTCATCGAGATCTTCATCGCCCTGGTGGCCCTGGCCTCGGCCGTCGGAGGTCACGGGCTGCCGCTCAACGTGCTGGGGAGCCTGGCCATCGGCTGGGGGGTGACGGCGGTGGTCCGGCTCGTCTTCGGCTCACCGCTCGGCCTGCCCTCCGCCGATGACGTACGGCTCCTGCTCGAGGAGTTCGGCATCCACGCGGGCAACGTGCATCCAGCGGCACGGCAGGTCTGGGGGGTGGCCAAGTTCGAGGCCACCGAGGCGGTTCCGCCCGGCCGCCTGGGCGTCGCGGTCTACGGGCGGGACGCGGCCGACGCCAGGCTGCTCACCAAGGCGGGCCGGTTCCTGCTCTACCGTGACTCCGGGCCGAGCCTCACCCTCACCCGGCTCCAGCAGGTCGAGCACGAGGCCTACCTCACCCTGCGGGCGGGCCAGGCGGGTGTCACCGTGCCCGAGATCGCCGAAGCCGGAACGGCCGGGCCGGCCGGTGACGCGCTGCTGGTCGCCCGGCTGCCGCCCGGGACGGCGCTGTCGGACGCGGACGCCGCCGAGATCAGCGACGTCATGCTCGACGATCTGTACCGCCAGTTGCTGATCCTGCGGCGGGCCCGCATCGCGCACGGCGCGATCAGCGGTGATGCGGTGCTGGCTGACCCAGCGGCCCAGGCCGTGGCGCTGGCCGACTTCCGCAACGCCTCGGCGGGCGCCTCGCCGGATCAGCTCGACCGCGACATGGCCGGCGCCCTGGCCGCCACGGCCGTGGCGGTCGGCACCGAGCGAGCGGCCGAGTCCGCGGCCCGGTGCCTGGAGCCGGAACTGCTGGGCGGGGCCCTGCGGTACATGCAGAAGCCGGCCCTGGACCCCCTGCTCGGCCGGAGCCTGCGGGGCAGGCGCGGGCTGCTCCAGGAGGTCCGTCAGCGCGCCGCCCAGGCCGGCTCGATCGAACTGCCGAAGCTGGTGGAGCCCCGCCGGGTGAGCTGGCCGACGCTGATCATGATCATCGGCACGCTGATCGGCGGCTGGGCCCTGATCGGCGTGCTCATCGATGTCTCCAAGTCCTTCGACACCGTGATCGGGGCCGAGTGGCTGTGGGTCATCTTGGCGCTGGTGCTGGCCCAGCTGGCCTACGTGGCCAGCGGCGTGGAAGGCATCGGCAGCGTAGCCGGGCCGCTCCCGTTCGGCCGGGCGGTGGCGGTCGAGTTCGCCAACGCCTTCAGCGCCCTGGCCGGCGGCACGGCGGCCGTGTTCGCCACCCGGGTGCGCTTCTTCCAGCGGCAGGGCTACGACGCCACGGTGGCGCTGAGCTCGGGGGCCATCATGGCCACGTCCAGCTGGATCGCCATCGGCGTGTTGTTCCTGGTCTCGCTGCCGTTCGCCTGGGGGAACATCCACTTCGAGGTCACCCCCGAGTCCGGCGGGGACTCGAAGCTGGTCTGGATCATCCTGGCCGTCGTGGTGGCAGTCGCCGTGGCGGCCGGGCTGCTCCTGGCCGTGCCCCGGCTGCGCCGGCTGGCCGCCGACAAGCTACGCCCCAAGGCGCGCGACATCTGGGCCAACCTGCGGCAGGTGGCCAGCTCCCCGCACAAGCTGGCGCTGCTGGTGGGCGGCTCGTTCGCCCAGGAACTGCTGGTGGTCATGGCCCTGTCGGTGTCGCTGCGGGCGTTCGGCGACCATGTCAACCTGCCCACCTTGTACGTGGTCATCTTCCTGGCCGGGATCATCGGAGGCATCTCACCCTCACCCGGCGGCATGGGGGTGGTGGAAGCCGGCATGATCCTCGGGCTCACCGCGGCCGGGGTCTCGGAGGCGGACGCGACCGCCGCGGTCTTCATCCAGCGCCTGTTCACGTCGTACCTGCCACCCATCTGGGGCTGGATCACCCTCGTCTGGATGCGAAGGAGAGAGTACCTATGAAAGCCGGAGGCGCCACGGCGGAAAACTCGGGCCCGGGCGGCGGCGTGCCGGTCGACGCGGCAGGGCCGTTCGCGTCCTCGTGGCGGCGCCGGCACCTGTCCGTGGACGAGCGAGTCGCCCGGGGCCGGGCCGCGCGCAAGCAGGCGCCGCGGTCCAGTCACGGACGGTGGCAGCCTGCTCCCGATCGGCCCGATCCGGTCTTGCTGCTGGAAGAGCAGGCGGCGACCCGGGTGGCGCAATTCGTCCCGGTCCGCTACGGGAGGATGCTGGCCTCGCCGTTCACGTTCTACCGGGGTGGGGCGCTGATCATGGCGGCCGACCTGGCGGCCACCCCGGTGACCGGGGTCACCGTGCAGTTGTGCGGTGACGCCCACCTGTCGAATTTCGGCCTGTTCGGCTCGCCCGAGCGGCGGATGCTGTTCGACATCAACGACTTCGACGAGACCCTCCCGGGACCGTGGGAGTGGGACGTGAAGCGCCTGGCGGCGAGCTTCGAGATCATGGGACGTGACCGCGGCTTCGCCCCCGACGACCGCCGCTCCGTGGTCATGGCCGGGGTGCGGGAATACCGGAGCCGGATGCGCCGGGCCGCCGGGATGAGGGGCCTGGACGTGTGGTACGAGCATTTCGAGGCCGGGATGCTGCTCAAGATGGTTCGCAAGGAGGTCCGGGTCAGGCGGGTCGGCAAGATGGAGGCCGAGGCGGTCGAGAAGATGGTGGCCAAGGCGAGGACCCGCGACAGCACCCGGGTGTTCGCCAGGCGGGCGAGCGAGGTCGAGGGCGAGTTGCGCATCGTCGCCGATCCGCCGGTCATCATCCCGATCGAGGACCTGATCCAGCCGGGTTCTGAATGGGAGAACCCGGCCCCGCTCATCAAGAAGCTGCTCAGCTCGTACCGGCGCACGCTAGGGCGTCAGCATCACCCCCTCGAGGAGTACCGCTACGTCCACTCGGCCTACAAGATGGTGGGCGTGGGCAGCGTCGGGACCCGCTGCTACATCATGCTGATGCTCGGCCGCGACTATGATGATCCGCTGTTCCTCCAGGTCAAGGAGGCGCAGCCGTCGGTCCTCGAGCGTTTTCTCCCGGCCAGCACCTACCGGCACCACGGCGAGCGCGTGGTCGCGGGGCAGCGGCTGATGCAGGCGGCGACGGACATCTTCCTGGGCTGGCAGCGCATCAGGGGCATGGACGGCGTATCCCGCGATTACTACGTGCGCCAGTTCCAGGACTGGAAGGGCAGCGCGGATGTGGACACGCTCCTGGTGCCGGGCGCGACGCTGTACGCGCGTATCTGCGGAGCGACCCTGGCCCGGGCGCACGCCCGGTGGGGGGACCGGATCGCCATCGCCTCCTACCTGGGCCGCGGGGACGCATTCGACCGGGCCATAGCGAACTTCTCCGCGGCCTACGCGGACCAGAACGAGCGGGACTACGACACGTTCGCCGCGGCTGTCGACTCGGGACGGCTGACCGCCCTGACCGGGGTGTAGGCGCTTTTGTCGTGACCATCAACGACAAGCCGACGGCATCGGGCAAGCCGACCCTGGCCGCCAGGATCGATGAGGAGAAGTCGCAGCCGCTGGCCTGGAAAACGGTGGCCAAGCGCGCCGCGGTCGTCGCCGTTGCCGGCCTCGCCATCTACCTCGTATTCCCGGCGATCACCGAGGTGTTCGCGTCCTGGCCGCGTCTGTCCACCCTGAACCCGTGGTGGCTCACCGCGGCGATCGCCGCCGAGATCGCGCACTTCACCTGCACGTTCGCGCTGCAGCGCCTGGCGTTGCGGACCAAGCCGTGGTTCCCGGTGATCACGTCCACGCTGGCCGGCAACGCGATCAGCCTCATCATGCCGGGAGGTGCGGCGGTCGGCGCCGCGACGCAGTACCGGATGCTGGCGGCCAGCGGCATGGAC
>Ga0335073_10000675_pt1 | contig 44388 bp, 40 predicted proteins | sample Lox_Sample_22_FD_207093 | JGI IMG/M metagenome (GOLD analysis project Ga0335073, IMG submission 207093) | Soil microbial communities from Loxahatchee National Wildlife Refuge, Florida, United States - Lox_Sample_2.2 | ecosystem: Environmental > Terrestrial > Soil > Wetlands | place: USA...
TTCTGGGGAACACCGGATTTACCCCGGGCGCAATCACAGCCGGCGCCAGCTCAACCGTGGCCGCCGGGATGGTGCTGAGTCAGAGTCCCGCCGCCAGCGTCCCGGTGGCTCCCGGCTCGGCAACCGTAGTGAACTTCGTGGTGTCGAGCGGACCGCAAGTCGCCGTCCCGAATGTCGTGGGCCAACTACAGGCCGCGGCCGTGGCCGCCATCGCCAATGCGGGCCTGATGCTCGGGACCATCACGAACGCGTCCAGCTCCACCGTTCCGGCGGGGGCCGTCAGCAGCGAAACGCCATCCGCGGGCGCCATGGCGAACGCCGGAGCAACCGTCAACCTCACCGTCTCCACAGGTGCGGCCCTGGCGATTAACCTACCGCTGTCTCTCACGCCTGGCGCGGCCGGATCACTCTATCCGCCGACCGGGGTAACGGCATCGGGCGGCACACCGCCCTATATCTGGTCGGCCACCGGCCTTCCGGCGGGACTGTCCATCGATCCGGTACTGGGAGCGATCAACGGAACTCCATCGGCCGCCGGCGGACCGTATTCCGTGACCGTGACGGTGACCGACAGCAATTCGGTGACAGCAAACAAGGCCTACAACCTGACCGTGGACCCCGCCCTTGCGATTAACGCGCCGGCGGCATTGCCCGCGGGTACTGTGGGGATACCTTACACCACGGCCGTTTCCGCCGCTGGTGGTTCCGGTTCGTATAACTGGTTTGCGACCGGGCTGCCTCCCGGATTACGCATCGGATCCAACGGAACCATTTCCGGGACCCCGCTCGGCAACTCGGGCAGTCCCTACAGCGTCCAGATCATCGTCCAAGACACCAATGGCGCAGTCGCTTCCGCCGCTTCGGGACTTACCATCGCCCCGGGAGCGGGCAATCTCTGCGCGATCACTCACGACGGCACGGTGAGCATCAGCGACGTCCAGTTGGCGATCAACCAATCGCTGGGCGGCAGCTCGCCCAATAACGATCTCAACGCCGACGGAGTGGTCAACGTCGTGGACGTGGAAATCGTCATCAACGCCATTCTGTATAGTTTCTGCTCGGCCGGATAGCTCGCGCCGCAACCTTTTTGCGCCGCGCGCGCGCCCGAGCCTTCGTCCAGCCAGACCCTGTGCGCTAAAATCGAGAGATACTGCCGTGGTGCTTGCCCGCATACTGTTATGATCACGTCTCTTAGCACTCGTGCCCAGGAATTCCGCGATCAACTCGCCAAGCGCGTGATGGTGGCGGATGGCGCTATGGGCACCATGCTCTATTCGCGCGGTGTGTTTATTAACCGCTGCTTCGATGAGCTGAATGTCGCGCAGCCGGATCTCGTCCGCCAAATCCATCGCGAGTACGTCAAGGCCGGCGCGGAGATCCTCGAAACCAATACCTTCGGCGCCAATCGCGCCCGCCTGGCGGCATTCGGCATCGCCGAAAAGCTCGCCGCCATCAATCAGGCCGGCGTGCGCGTGGCGCGGGAAGCGGCGGCCGACAGCAAAGCTTATGTGGCCGGCGCCATCGGACCGCTGGGCGTGCGCATCGAGCCGCTCGGTCCGACGTCGTTCGCCGAGGCGCGCGAAATTTTCCGCGAGCAGGCGCTCGCGTTGCTGGAGGGCGGCGCCGACCTGCTGATTTTCGAGACCTTCGGGAATTTGGGCGAGCTCCACGAGGCAGTGGAAGCCGCTCATGAAATCGGCGGCGGCGCGATCCCCATCATCGCCCAGGTCACCATCGACGATTTCGGCCATCTGCCCGGCGGCACCGATCCCGAATCGTTCACGCGCGAGATGGATTCCTGGCCGGTGGACGCCATTGGCCTGAACTGCTCGGTTGGCCCCAAGGCGACGCTCGAGACCATCGAGCTGATGATGCAGTATTCGTCGAAGCCCATGAGCGCCATGCCCAACGCCGGCCTGCCCACCCGCGTGGAGGGCCGCAACATGTACCTCTGCTCGCCGGAATACATGGCGCAATATGCCCGCCGCCTGCTTTGGGCCGGCGTGCGGATCATCGGCGGGTGCTGCGGCACCACCCCGGAACACATCAAGCTGATCCGGTCGGAGACCCGTTCGCTCCAGCCGGCCGCCAAGAAACTGGCCGTGACGGTGGAGACTCCGCAGGCCAAGGCGCATTCGCTCGCCCGCGTGCCAGTGGGGCAGAAATCCAAGTTGGGGGCGAAGCTGGCCGAGGGGAAGTTCGTTTCGTTCGTCGAGATTCTGCCTCCGCGCGGGGTGGACGCCAAGCTTGAAATCGAAGGCGCGCGCCGCTGCGCCGAAGCCGGCATCGATTGCATCAATGTGCCCGATGGTCCGCGCGCCAGCGCCCGCATGAGCGCGCAGGTCACCTGCCAGCTCATTCAACGCGAGGCCGGAATCGAGCCGATTCTCCACTTCTGCTGCCGGGACCGCAACATTCTTGGCATTCAGTCGGAGTTGCTGGGGGCGCACGCCGCAGGTGTGCGCAATCTGATTTGCATCACCGGCGATCCGCCGCGCATGGGACTCTATCCCGATGCGACCGCGGTGTTCGACGTGGACGCCATCGGGCTGGTCAATATCGTCAACAATCTGAATCACGGGCTGGATATCGGCGGCAACCCGATGGGATCGCAGACAGCCATGTTGACCGGTGTGGGCGCCAATCCCGGCGCACTCAATCTCGACGAGGAACTCCGCCGGCTCGATTGGAAAGTGGAAGCCGGAGCCGAATACATCGTCACCCAGCCGGTTTTCGACCTCGATCTGCTGGAGAGCTTTCTCAAGCGCACGGAGCACATCAAGATTCCGGTGATATGCGGCATCTGGCCGCTCACCAGCTATCGCAACGCGGAGTTCATGGTGAACGAGTTGCGCGTTCCCGTTCCGGCCCACTTCATGGACCGCATGCAGCGCGTGGACAACGCGGAGAAGGCTCGCGAGGAAGGCGTAAACATCGCGCGGGAGATGGTGGTGCGTGTTCGCCGCCTGGTTCAGGGCGTACAATTAAGTGCACCGTTCGGCCGCTACCAGATGGCGCTGGACGTGGCCGAGGCCATTGGCCCCCGCTGACAACGAGACTCGAACCATATGGCTACCGACCTGGTCGAAATCGACCCCGAAAAGCCGCAGCCTGAAGTGCTGGATCGCGCCGCCGCCGCTGTGCGCCGCGGCAAAGTAGTGGCCATCCCCACCGAGGCCCTCTATACCCTGATTGCCGACCCGTTCAATCTGCACGCCGTGACGCAGGTGTTCGCCGCCAAGGGCCGCGAACCGCACCGCTCTCTGCCCATTCTGATCGGAAGTATCGTGACGGCCGAGGAGTTGGCCGGCGAACTCAACAACCGCTTCTACCTGCTGGCGCGGCGTTTCTGGCCGGGGCCGCTTACCATCATCGTGCCGGCATCGGCGCGCATTCCGTTGAAAGTCACGGGAAACACCGGACGGCTGGCCTTGCGCCACTCGCGAGCCACCATAGCCAATCAACTGATCGAACATATGAACCAGCCGTTGATCTCGACCAGCGCCAACATTTCCGGCCACCCCACCTGCCGCAGCGGAATCGACGTGTTCGGAATGATGGACGGCCGTGTGGACCTTGTCCTCGATGGCGGGACATGCTCCGGCGCGGGCGCGACCACGGTGGACATCACGGAGCCGTTTTGGAAGATGATCAAGCCCGGCGCCGTGGACGAGAAGGAGATCGCCGAGTGCCTGCAGCCGGCCTGACGCGATGAAGTATCTCCTGATCGTTCTGGGCGGGGGAGTTGGGTCGCTCACGAGGTACCTGGTCGGCGCCACCATCGTGACACGGTACGGCTCGCGTTTTCCGATTGTAGGCACGATGTCGATCAATGTGACGGGTTCGTTTCTGATCGGCCTGCTGATGACCCTCATCACCCAACGTTTTGGAGCAAACGCCAATTTGCGGCCGCTCCTGGTGATTGGATTTCTGGGCGGGTATACGACATTTTCGAGCTTCGAGTGGGAAACATACTCCACCATCCGCGACGGCGGATTCTGGGTCGGCATGTTTAACATTGCCGGCAGCGTGCTATTCGGGTATGCCGCGGTTTGGCTGGGCGCGATGCTGGCGCGGCGGTAACGGTCCAGTAAACTGAGGAAAGATGCAGCCGGCGATTCCCGTTTCCGACCGAGAATTCGTCGCCGAATTGCGCCAGGCTGTCGAACGTTATTTTCGAACGGTGGACGATTGGGAGACCGGGTACCGCAAATACTACCGGCTTCCCGATCCGAGAGGAAAGACGCCCAGCGATCTGGCGGAGCAGCAGGCGGCATACGACGCCGCACGCGGCGCTCTCGCGGCCATGATCCCGCGAGCCCGCCGCCTGAGCCTCCGCCATGGCCTGCGCGATCCGTGGACTGGGCTGATGCGCCTGAAGTTAGGGCAGACGACGCCGCAGGATCGCTACTCTTCGGCACTCTCGCGGGCGGAACGGACGAAGGCCATCGAGTGCCTGCTGGAATTAGCGGAGGCATATGCCGATATTTCACAGGCGGAGGAAGAGCCGAGAGACGAACCGCACGGCCTGCTGCGGCGGCTGCTCGATTTTTTCTATTAAAGCTGCCGCTCCCCGCGGCCGTGGCTCTGTAAGAGTAGTTGCTGAATCCTGCATCTTAGAATCCGCATCTCCAAGAGCAGATCCGCGTGTTACTCTGATTCATTCCCATGCGAGACGTTGTTATTATTGGCTCCGGTTGCGCCGGCAACACGGCGGCCATCTATACGGCGCGTGCCAATCTGAAGCCCCTGGTGATCGGCGGTCATGAAGCCGGCGGCCAGCTCTCACTCACCACGCTGGTGGAGAACTTCCCTGGATTTCCGGAAGGAATTAACGGGCCCGACCTGGTGGAAAACATGAAGGTGCAGGCGCAGCATTTCGGCGCCGAGTTCATTCCGGGCTCTGTGATCGATACCGATCTTTCGCGCCGGCCGTTCCGCCTGAATGTGGAAGGCGAATGGCTGGAAACCCGCACCGTGATTGTGGCGTCCGGCGCTTCGGCGCGCTGGCTGGGACTGGACTCGGAACAGAAGCTGATTGGACACGGGGTCAGCTCCTGCGCCACCTGCGACGGGTTCTTTTATCGCGGCCGCAAGATCATGGTGATCGGGGGCGGCGATTCCGCCATGGAGGAAGCGAACTTCCTTTCCCGCTTCGGCAGCGAAGTCACCCTGGTGCACCGCCGCGACGAGTTCCGCGCCTCGAAGATCATGCTCGACCGGGCGCGCAACAATCCCAAAATCAAGTTTCTGCTCAACACCGTCGTAGAAGAGGTCCTCGACGTGTCGGAGAAACTCGTAACCGGCGTCCGGCTGCGCAATCTGAAGACCGGCGAGACCCGGAAGCAGGACGTGGACGGTTTCTTCCTGGCGATTGGCCACATTCCGAACACCAAAGTCTTCAAGGGCCAGATCGAGACCGACGCCGACGGATATATTATTTCGAAAGGCGGCGCGCGCACGAACATTCCCGGCGTTTTCCATGCCGGCGACGTGCAGGACCGGACTTACCGCCAGGCAATCACGGCTTCCGGGGCGGGGTGCATGGCGGCCATCGAAGTGGAGCGATTTCTGGAAGCGGAAGGACATTGATCATGATCGAACGACTTTCTCCCCCGGGCGTGGCTGCTCCACGCGGACCGTATTCTCCGGCGGTTCGCGCCGGCGGTTACATCTATGTTTCCGGCCAGGTTCCGGTGGACCCGCTGACGAACCAAACCGTGACCGGCGACGTGAAAGCCGAGACGCGCCAGGTGCTGAGCAACATCCAGCGCATTCTGGAAGGCTGCGGCGCGTCGATGTCAGACGTGGTGAAGTGCGGCGTCTTTCTTACCGACGTCAAGGATTTTGCCGCCATGAATGAGGTTTACGCGGAGTTTTTCGGCCAGGCGAAGCCGGCGCGGACCACAATCGCGGTCGCGGCGCTGCCGCTGCCCGGCGCGAAAGTGGAAATCGACGCCGTAGCATACAAGCCCGAATAGTTCGCCCGATCACTTGTGGCGATGCAGCACGTGGCTGGAAATATCCGGCCAGAATTCCCGAAAAACATTCGTGAGGGCATCGCGGCCGATCGCCCACCCGAACTTCACGGCTAGCTCGCCGCCGTGGCGCTCCTGTGTGGGGTAATAAAAGGCCGAGATCCCTTGAGAAATTGCGCGGCCAAAGATTTCGGCGCCGTTGAATGTATCGTGTCCGCGGTAATCGGGCGTGATGAGAATGCGCGACGCGGCATAGATGCCGCGTTTCCAGATGCCGCCCTTTCCCATCGCATAGTAGCGTTCATCCTCCCGGAAAACCGTCGGCAGGGCGAATATGACCAGGTAGTTGCCATCCGTTTTATCGAGGTAGCCGCGCCAGTAGTATCGTCCAAAACCTTTCAGCCCCTCGCGCAACTGTGGATGCGCATCCGACCATTCCGCCATGGCCGAAGTGATGCCGACGAAGATGAATGCCGAATAATCGAAGCTTTGCCTGGTGGCGATCTTGAAGGCTTCTTTTGGTGTGGCGGGCGGTGGATGTGCTCCCGGGCTTACAGCTCGAAAGTTCGGCATCACACCCAGAATGCGATCGGGTTGGGTCTGATCCGGGTTGGGCTGACTGGCGTTGGCGGGAGTAGTCTGAGGTGCGGACGACTGATCGGCTGCCAAGGCATGCGATTCGCACTGCGCGTAACATGTAACAGGTATTACCAACAGCAGGCATAAGAATCGAAGATTCCGGGACAGCATCGGCAGGATAGATGCTTCGGAATCGCAGCCGGTTTCCCCGGTAAGTACGGGAGCCTACACCACCATCCCTTTGCGGACCGCATAGAGAATCAGGTCCGCCGGACCGTGGAGTTTCAGCTTCTCCAGAATATTTTTCCGATGCGTTTCCACGGTATACACGCTTAGAAACAGGCGTGCCGCGACTTCCTTATTACTGTTGCCCTCGGCGATCAATTGCAGGACTTCGCGCTCGCGCGAGGTGAGCAACTCGAAGCGGTCCGCGCTTCCCGAACGCTCGAGCCGCGCCACATGATCCTGGCGCAATAGTTGCTTTACTTTCGGACTGAAGTACGATTTGCCGGCCACCACCGCGCGCATGGCGGCGATCAATTCGTGCTCCGCCGATTCCTTGAGGATGTAGCCGCGCGCTCCGGCGCGCAGGCAGCGCAGAACGTATGCCTCATCGCCGTGCATGCTCAGCATAATCACCGCGGTCTTGGGATACTGGCGGGAGATCTGCGCAGTCGCTTCGATGCCATTCAATCCCGGCATCGCGACATCCATCACCGCGACATCCGCCGGTTCGCGCGCCAGCGATTCCACGGCGACACGGCCATCGCCGGCCTCGGCGACCACGACAAAATCCGGCTCGCGTTCCAGGAGGAGGCGCAATCCGGCGCGCAGAATGGCGTGATCGTCGGCCAAAAGCACGCGAATGCGGTTCACAGCGGCAGCTCCACGGTCAGCGTGGTACCGCGGCCGACCTCCGACCGCAGGCGCATGCGGCCGCCCAAACGCGCCACGCGCTCCTCCATGCCAAGCAATCCCAAGCCCCTCGTGCGGCCCGGGCGAAAGCCCCTGCCATTGTCCTGCACACGCAACGTCACCGAGTTGTCCACCTTCGTCAGCCCCAGCCGCACGGAACTGGCGTCCGCGTGCCGGACGCAGTTCTGGAGCGCCTCTTGCGTCACGCGATAAATGCAGGTGCGCTGCGCGTCCGGCATTTCGCCGGCGGAATCTTCCGCGCAAACCTCCACGTCGAGACCGGTGCGATTGCCCACTTCGCGCGCCTGCCATTCGAGCGCGGCTACCAATCCGAGATCATCGAGCATGGAGGGCCGGAGGGATAGCGCGATGCGCCGGACAGCTTCCACGGTGCGCTCGGCGGATTCCGAAATGGCGGCCAACTGCAGGCGAACGGCGGGAGATTCGGTAAGCTTGGAGGCTCGTCCCACATCCAGCACGATGCGCGACATGGCCTGGCCGATCTCATCGTGCAATTCGCGCGCGATAGACCGCCGCTCTTCTTCCTGCGCGCGCTGCAACTGCGCCGAAAGCGACCGTGTTTCGCCCTCCAGCAGCAACAGACGCCGCGCCGCGCCCACGGAGAGCACCAGCCCCAACCCGACCACTAATGCCATTTCCGCGCCCAGAATCCAGCGCAACCTGTTATAGAGAGCGGCCAGCCGCGATTCTCCCAACCGCCATTCGCTATCGAGCGCGCGACCGATTTTGGCCGCCACTTGCAGCATGCTCTCGCGGCGTTCCGCCAGTTCGCGGCGGAAATACGCATCGACGCCGGGCGATGCCCGCTTGCGCGCCATCTCCAGCATGAAATCGAGAACCTGCCAATAGGCGCCCACTTCGCCGCGCAGTTCGTCCTCAATCCCGGTGGATTGCACCATGGCGCGGCGGGTCTCGGTTTCCACCTGCGAAATCCTGGCCAGCAGGGCGGGCGCCTCCGCGCCATTGGGATCGGCGGAATAATCGCGCGCCAGCGTGCCGGAGAGCAGGATGCCGGTTTCCACGCGCCGCATCCAGTTGCTGTGGTCGATCAGGCTCGATCTCTGCGCCGCCTCGGCAGCTTCCAACCGCTGGAAGACGAGCAACGCCGCGGCGCCGGTGGCCGCGATCATGAGGAGCAGGCCGCCGAGGGAGGCGATGAGGATCCTGCGCATATTCCAGCCCATGCTTCCCAGGATAAGGCGGCCGGACCCGGCCAAGAATACCCAGTATCGGGTATCGCTCTAGCGGGTGGTTTAGGGCTCAATGAGAGTATGAGGAATATTTTCCTACTGGCAGCTCTCGCTGGATTGTGCGGATGCAGTCACGTCGACCGCACGCCCATCGTTCCCATGGATTCCACACCGCCAATGAGCGATTCGGCGAATGCCGCGCCTGAAACGAAAGTCACGCCTCTTCCTGCCAATCCACCGCCCGCCTATGTCGACAGCGTTCCGCACGATGGTGGCGGAGGCGTCGATATGACGGGAAGGCGATGGGGATCCGAGTCGGAAGCCATCAGCGCCGTGAATGGCCAGATGGAAGACATCTATTTCCCCTACGATCAATCGGACCCTTCCGGGCAAGCTACCGCCGCATTGGGCCGCGACGCGGCCCTGTTGCGCGAAATCCTGCGCGAGTTTCCTCAGCTTCAAGTGACGGTGGAAGGCCACTGCGACGAGCGCGGATCGGCGGAATACAACATCGGCCTCGGCGACCGGCGCGCCTCGCGAACCATCGCCGCCCTGGCGCAGTTAGGGCTGCCGGCTGCCAGTTTCTCGCCGGTCAGCTACGGCAAAGAAGCGCCGCAATGTACGGAATCGAACGAATCCTGCTGGAGCCGGAATCGCCGGGCGCATTTCGTGGTGCGGTCCAGGCCAACCGAATAAGGATCAACGGGTAAAGGTTAGTCCGCGGCCCAGAATGAAGATGAAGACCAGGCTCGCGGCCGCGCCAACGGCAATCCATCCGGGGCTGCGCGCGATGACGCCGACGCGCTCGTCCTTTCCGGCGGGGTTCCATTTATCGATGACGAATGGCAAGCTCAGGAGGCCCGCGTTGGCACCTAACGTGGACGGCAGAGCGGACGCGATCACGTAGAAAAAGCCGATGGGATTCAGCAATCCGCCGATGCCGGCCAGAATGCCGTCGGTGAAATACGGAGTGTAGCAGAGGCGCAGAAACCGCGCGGGCCGGAATGGCGCCAGGGCGCCGGCGACTGCGATCATGGCGGCCCAGTAGGACGCAATACCAACTGCAATCAGTCCGACGCGCCAAGCCCAATGCGGTTCCAGGCCGTGAATGACAGCGGCCCAATCGCCGAAATCCAGTACCCCGGAGAACAGGAAATATCCGGTGCCGGTGAATAGATTGCCCATCATCGCCAGCACCAGGAAATAGCGCATCGCCGGGCGGTACGCCCGCGCGCGACGCAGGAGCAGCCAGAAGATTCCGCCGAACAGCAGATTCACCAGTGTTCCGTTCGCCGATATGAGCCGGGTATCGAGATCGCTCTGCAATGCCACCGTGCTCATGGAGATGGTGTGCGCTCCACTGAGCCACGCGGTGACGCCGTGGCCGAGGCCTTCGTGCAGGACGTCCTGTACCACGCACGCAACCGCGGCGATCGCGACGACAGTCGGAAGATCGTCGCGAGGGGTCACAGGCATTTGGACTTGTTATACCACTTACACGCTCACCACTGGACAGGGCGACTGCCGGATGATGGCGTAGGCGTTGGTGCGCAAGCGCCCGTAAACACCGGCGGCGGAGCCGCGGCCGATCACGAGAACGTCCGCCTTCAGCCGTGCCGCGGCGTTGCAGACCGTCTCTGCCGGCTCTCCAGTCTCCAGCAAAAGATCGCCGTCAGTTCCGGACGAAGCCAACAGCATGCGCAATTCCTCGCCCGCCGCCAGTTTCGTATCGGGACCGCAGGGCATGGCATGCAGCAGCGTCAGCCGGGCATCGAACTCGCGCGCCATACAGGCCGCCCACGCGAGGGCTTTGGCGCTCTGCGGTCCCAGGTCGACGGCGCACAATACATTGCGGATGGGAATAGACAATGTCGAGGGCGCGTCTTCCATATGCACACCGGTCCATACCGGGCAATCGGCGTCGTGCAGTACTTTGGCGGTGTTCGAGCCCAGGATGAAGCGGCGAAATGGCCCGTACCCATGCGTCGGCATGACAATGAGATCGCAATGCTCGGTATGGGCGAAATCCACGACGGAACTTGCGGGATCGCCTTCCAATACTTCGCGGCGCACGTTCATGCGCGCGAAATCGCCAGCCTGAAATTCCGCCAGTTCGAGCTTGGCCTGCTGGACGCGATCGCGGCACAATTCCGCCAGCATGGATCCGGCGATATCCACAGCGCCGAATTCGTACTGAGGCGGCACCAGCACGTGGACCAGGACCAGTTCGCAGCGGAAATGGCAGGCGAGAGTGCCGGCGTAATGCGCGCCTCCCACGGAACGCTCCGAAAAATCCACCGGCAAGAGAATGCGCGACAGAAACGGCATGAGCGCCTCCAGAACGGGCCCGGCGCGGCGGGGTGCCCAAGCCGGCACATCGGGGCTGATCCGGCTCTACCCTTAGAATAAGCCGAATTTCAGGTAAGTGGGTCTGCTAATGCTTCAACAGTTCCAGGACGGCCGACGTTGTGGCCTCAATCCCGGTTCTCAGCGCCGGTTCGGCCTGCGGCAGAAACGTGCTGGAATGCAGCGACGGCACGGGCGTGCCGGTGCGCCGGCTCTCTTCCAATTGCTGCGCCGAACTCGTTCCCAACAAGAAGAGCACCAACGGAATCCGGTGGCCTTCCAGGCCGAACAAACCGAAATCCTCGCTCACCATGATGGGCTTGAGGTCGACTACGTTGTCTTTGCCGAGCGCGGCCGTAAAAACGCCGCGGAGCCGCTCCACGAACTTGGGATCGTTATAGGTGGCCGGCACCGATTGGTCGTCGAACACTGTTACGATGGGCGCGCGGTCAACCGGCACACCGGCAGCGAGGGCAATGCCGCGAGCCTTGCGGTCCAGCGATGACAAAATGCTCTCGCGCACGTTTTCATTGAACGCGCGGACGGTGAGTTGCAGCACCACTTCGTCGGGAATAATGTTGTTCTTCGACCCGCCATGGATAGATCCGACTGTCACTACCGCCGGTTCGAGCGGCAGAATCTCGCGGCTCACGATAGTCTGTAGCGCCATGACATATTCGGCCGCCATCACCACCGGGTCTTTGGTCGATTCCGGATGCGCGCCGTGCCCGCCCACTCCGCGAATGCGGACCTCGACCGTGGTGGCGCTGGCATATACCGGTCCGGAAACCAGCCCCACTTTGCCGGCTTCGAGAGTCGGCTCGTTGTGGAGCGCGATGGCGTAGTCGGGCGTGCCGAATCTTTCGTAGAATCGATCGGCCAGCATGGCGCGTGCGCCTTCCACGGTTTCTTCCGCCGGCTGTCCGACCAGCATCAAGGTTCCGGCCCAGCGATCCTTCCAGCGGGAGAGAGTGCGGGCCGTGCCCAGCAGGGACATCATGTGCAGATCGTGCCCGCAGGCGTGCATCACACCGACATCCTGCCCGGAGGCATTTTTAGAGCGCACCGTGCTCGCAAACGGAGCCCCCGTCTTTTCCTCCACGGGGAGTGCGTCGAGCTCCGTCCGGACGAGGACGGTGGGTCCGCTGCCGTTCTTCATCAGCGCGACGATACCGTATGCCGGCGAGCCATCGCTGTACTTGCCGATATGCTCAGTGACGCTGAACCCGGCCTTACGCAGTTCCGCGGCCATCTCGGCGGAGGTGTGCTCTTCGCGGCGTGAAAGCTCGGGATGCGCATGCAGTTCGCGATACAGCGCGAGGAGTGGCGGCAGTTCGGCATCCACCTGCGGGCGAAGGTCATCGACGGCGAACGCCAACAGGGTGGAAGCCAAGATCAATCCAACGGTACGCATGCTCTCGATGCTACCAGCAAAAGTCTTTTGTCTCCTATATGAAAATCTTTGGATAATCTTTACGGTATCCTTATGCCTCTTCGCGTACACTCGTAGAGCCGTGTAAGCACTCTCGAGTCCTCGTCGCACGCCAGCCTGTTTTCTTCGAAAGAAGGCCCAGGAATATGCAAAAGCCCAACTATTACGTACGCTCTATTTTTGTGTGGATCTTGTTTGCGGCGGTGAGTTTTGGCCAATCCATCGCGGAGAACGCCCGTGAGGCAAGCGGATCAGCGAGTCCTCCAGCGGCTTACGCCAACTTATTCGGGGTGACGAAAAGCGCGGAAGGGACTCCCTTAGGTGGAGCCCGCGTGGTGGTTCGCAATTTAGACGATGGGACCGAGCGTGTTGTCGAAAGCGACAGCGTAGGTGCATTTGCGGCGACCGATCTGAAGCCGGGCCGCTATCAATTGACGGCGAATAAGGACCAGCTCGTCAGCCCGCCGAATACTCGCGTGGAGCTGACGGCTGCCCAGAGCCTGCGCAGCGACCTCACTTTGACCCCGGGCAGTGAGGTGCCGGTAGTCGCGGCCACCACACAAAGGAAGGGGTTCTTCACGAGATTTTTCCAGGCATATGCGGACGACTGGAAAGCCACGGACGCGAATTCGAGCGCGCCGGCGCCGAAATTCCGCGGCGATCCCGCGCCGGTGGATGGCCCGCCGTTCCCGTTCTCGGTATGGCCTTATGGCGGCAGCGTAGCCATCGGACAGCCGTGGACGCAGTCCGGCCCCCTGATGACCGCGATTTGGGGAGGATCGAACGCCGACTGGTGGAAGAAGACCGGTATTCAGATTTACGGATGGCTCAATGCGGGCGCGAACGTCAGCACGTCGAAAGGCGGGGGCTATGCCAACTTCCCGGAAGCATACGCGGAGCGCCAGGGCTTCGAACTCGACCAGGAAGTGCTGTACATCGAGCGCCAGCCCGACACCGTGCAGACGGACCACGTGGACTGGGGTTTCCGCATTTCCGGCCTGTACGGTCTGGATTACCGGTTCACGACCTCCAATGGATTTTTCAGCGATCAGCTACTATCGAAGAATCACGAAAACGGATTCGACGCGCCGATGTTCTATTTCGACCTGTATGTTCCACAGGTAGCTCAGGGCATGGACATCCGCGTGGGGCGGTATATTTCACTGCCGGACATCGAAGCGCAACTCGCGCCCAACAACTATACGTACAGCCACTCGCTTACGTACACCTTCGACTGCTACACGCAACTCGGCCTCAACAGCACCATCAAACTGAGCGACCATTGGATGGTCCAGGCGGGTATCTCTCCCGGCTGCGACACCATGCCATGGACGAGCTCGGCCAAAGTGACGATTAACGGGTGTGTCGGCTATACGTGGTCGGGAGGGCGCGACAATGTCTATGCCTGCGATAACTCTCTCAATGACGGGCGCTACGCCTACAACAACCTCCAGGCGTTCTACACCACCTGGTATCACAAATATGGCAAGGATTCTCGCTGGCACACCGCTACCGAGTCCTGGTATCAATACGAGAAAGCCACGCCGAACCTGAATAACCCCGCCGCGCAGTCGCTGTTGTTGCCCGGCGCCAATGGCGCGATCTGCAACGATATTGAGGCTCTAACTTGCTTCGCGCCGGATTACGCCATCGTCAACTACCAGGAATTCGAGGCGTCGAAGCACGACTATTTCTCGTTCCGCAATGAATTCTTCGACGATTTCGTCGGCCAGCGGACCGGGACGAAAACCCGGTACACGGAGCATATGTTGGGTTGGGGCCACTGGATCGGGACTACCGTGCTCTTCCGCCCCGAACTGCGCTGGGAGCACTCCTACGACGCGCCGGCGTACAATAACGGCACGCGGCATAGTCAACTGACTTTCGCCAGCGACGTGATCCTGTTCTTCTGAGCGGCCCTTGAAGCGGACGCCCGGTTCACCGCCGCGTGTCCGAGATTAAAAAAACCGGCGTCATGAGCCCGTAGTCGATAGTCCACGGACCGTCCATCGCTGCGAGGAGACGCGTTTGTGCGGGTCGAGTCCGGCGTTGGCTTCCGGACTCAGCAGGAACCGCGCGAAAGGGGCTCGGCACTCCCTCCATCAGGCTAAGGCCTCCACGCCGTAGTTTTCGGCGAGGGCTTTCGATCAGCACCGGCGCCGTGTGCGCGCCCAGAAGCAGAGTGGTAGATTCCAGTCCACAACGCTCAAGGATGTGTGCCAACGCAAGGTAGCGTGGCGCCGGAGGTATAGACGAAGATCGCCGGCGGTTCGAGGTTCGGCCGATCAGCTCTCAATCCGCGGTGCCTTTCCATCCAGCGATCCGCACAGGCCGACTTGCGCAGAAACTTACCGATGGGTAAGATATCAGTTGCAGCCGGGTCTGTCGGGATTCCGGCACGAATCGAATGGCCAGAGGCATCGACCAACCGCACGTCGAAGCGTTCGCCAACCGGCGGCGCGACCATGCCACCAAACGGGAAGCGGTCCTGCAGACCGCGGCCCGGCTCTTCATCGACAAAAGCTACGGGCGGACGTCCATGAACGACGTGGCGAAACGTCTGCGCATCACCAAGCCGGCCCTGTACCACTACTTTCAGAACAAGGAACAGATCCTGGTTGAATGCTACCGTTTGGGCACGGGGTTGATCGAAGATGCCCTGAATGAAATCGCGGCCCACTGCGGCACGGGGTTGGAGAAGGTGGAGGCGTTCATCTTCTCGTATGCCAATGTGATGACAGTCAATTTTGGCAGGTGCGTCATGCGGCTGGATGAAGGGGACTTGTCGGAGGAAGCCCGTTCCGAAGTCCGCAGGTACAAGCGCAAAATCGATCGGCGACTCCGCGGTTTTATCCAGGACGGTATCGACGATGGTTCGATTGTCCCCTGCGATGCCAAGATCGCGGCATTTTCCATCGCCGGCGCGCTGAACTGGATTTGCCAGTGGTACGAACCGGACGGCCCGCTGTCCGGAGAAGAAATTGCGTCACAGTTCGCACAGACGCTCACCCGGGGTCTGGTGCGGCGAGTAAGGAGCGAATCGAATGACTAGTTCTAGGTTGCAGACGGCAGAGAGCGGCGCGGGCCGTCCCGCAACGGCGTATTTAATCCGCAAGGCGGCCGTGCTGGGGGCGGGCACGATGGGATCGCGCATCGCGGCTCACCTGGCGAATGCGGGCCTGCCCGTCGTGCTGCTGGATATTCCGGCCGAAAAACCTCCCAGAAGCGCGGTTGCCGCGCAGGCAGTGGACGGCCTCAAAAAAAGCAAGCCCGCGGCCTTTTACGATCCCACCTTTACCTCGCGGCTGACCGTGGGCAATTTCGACGACGACCTCGCACTCTTACGGGACTGCGATTGGGTGATCGAGGCCGTCACCGAGAATCTCGCCATCAAGCAGGCGCTGCTGGCGAAAGTGACAACCGAACTCAAGCCCGATGCCATCCTGACCACTAACACCAGCGGTCTGCCGGTGGCCCAGATCGCGGCGGTGCTCCCGGAGGCCCTCCGCCGGCGCTGGTTCGGCACACACTTCTTCAACCCCCCACGCTACATGCGGCTGGTAGAAATTATCGCGCCTCCCGAAGCCGATCCCGCCGCCGTGGCCGCGATCCGGCAATTCGCCGATCAGCGCCTCGGCAAGGACGTAGTTTTCGCCCGCGACACGCCGAACTTCATCGCCAACCGCATCGGGGTGTTCGTGATGCTGGAAACCGTTCGCCTGATGCGGGAGGAAGATCTCAGCATCGAAGAAGTGGACGTCCTCACTGGAACGGCTATCGGCTGGCCGCGCACCGGAACCTTCCGTCTCGCGGACCTGGTGGGTATCGACGTCCTCGCCCACGTGGCGCGCAATTTCCCGCAGGGGATCGAAGTGCCCGCGTTCATTCAAACCATGCTCGAGCGCCAATGGCTCGGCGACAAAACAGGCCAGGGATTTTATCGTAAACAGAAAGACCCGCAAGGCGGCGACGTGCGCTTGGCGCTCAACTGGAAGACGCTGGAGTATGCGCCCGCATCGAAGGCGAAACTGCCGTCGGTCGAGATGGCCAAAAGTGCCGATCGTCTTTCCGACCGGCTCGGGCAGTTGCTCTCCGGCGACACCCGGAAAGACAAAGGCGTCCGGTTTCACTGGCGCCTGCTGACCGGCTTGTGGAATTACGCGGCAAATTGCCTGCCCGAAATCGCCGACAGCGTGGCCGATATCGACCGTGCGATGCGCGCCGGGTTCAACTGGGAAATGGGGCCGTTCGAGCTGTGGGACGCCGCCGGATTTGCGAAAACCCTCGAGGGCATGCGATCGATGGGCTCCGCCGTGAGCGAAGTCGCGGCGCGGCTGGAAAGCTCCGGTGGAACGGGATGGTATCGCAACCACGGTAAGGAATGCTTCGATCCGGCGACTGTTTCCTATCGCCCGATCCCGCAAGGCGAGGGTGTGGGTCGTGTGGCGGATTTCCGCGCGTCGCACGGTGTCGTGCGGCAGAATCCCGGCGCTTCGCTGGTGGATCTGGGAGACGGCGTCGCGTGCCTGGAACTGCATTCCAAGAAAGATGCGATCGGGGAAGACATTGTCCGCATGGTTACCGACACCCTCCGCGCCGATAGCGCCGCGGTGCGCGATTTCCACGCCTTCGTCCTGACCAGCGACAGCCACAACTTTTCGGTGGGCGCCAACCTGATGCAGCTTCTGCTCAGCGCACAGGAAGGCGAATGGGACGAGGTCGATCTCATGGTCCGCGCCTTCCAGAAGATGACGGCTGCCATCCGATTCTGCCCCTGCCCGGTCATCGTGGCGCCGTTCGGATTTTGTTTCGGCGGCGGCGCCGAAATCGCCCTCCACGCGGTGCATCGCCAAGTCCATGCCGAGCTGTACATGGGACTGGTGGAAACCGGTGTCGGAATTCTGCCCGCCGGGGGCGGATGCAAGGAAATGGTGCTGCGATCCATCGACCCCTCGGGAATCCTACAGGAAACTGCCCTGCGGCGCCATTTCGAAACCATCGCCATGGCGAAAGTCTCCACCTCCGCGCTCGAAGCGCGGCGTCTCGACTTCATCGAGGCCGCCGACCGCATCACCATGAACCGCGAGCGCCTCCTGCACGATGCCAAAGAGTTCGCCCGCGACGTCGCCGATGCCGGATACGCCGCGCCCATCGAGCGGAAAGACATTCCGGCGCCGGGCCAGAGTCTGCTTGCTACATTCCGCCTCGGCGTCCGCATGATGCGCGAAGGCGAGTACATCAGCGACCATGACGTGAAGGTGGCCGATAAAGTTGCGCACGTGCTGTGCGGAGGTGAAATCACGCCGGGCGTGCCGGTGAGCGAACAATATTTCCTGGATCTTGAGCGCGAAGCGTTTCTTTCCCTCTGCGGCGAAAAGAAAACGCAGGAGAGAATCGCGTTCACTCTCAAAACCGGAAAGCCATTGAGGAATTAACTATGACTGAAGTCATAATTGCAAGCGCGGTACGAACCGCTGTCGGCAAGGCGCCCAAGGGCACTTTGCGCACCACCCGCCCGGACGACCTGGCGGCCGCCGCTATAGCAGGCGCGCTCGACCGCCTGCCCACTCTCGAAAGGCGGGAAGTGGAAGACGTCATCATCGGCTGCGCCATGCCGGAGGCCGAACAAGGAATGAACGTGGCGCGGATCGCCTCCCTGCGCGCCGGATTGCCGATCGAAGCCGGGGCCATGACCATCAACCGCTTCTGCGCTTCCGGATTGCAGGCCATCGCGCTGGCTGCCGAACGCATCCGCGGCGGTGGGGCCGAGGTCATCGTCGCCGGGGGGACCGAGTCGATGTCGCTCATTCCCATGGGCGGGCACAAAGTCTCCATCAATCCGTGGATCGAGCAGCACTACCCCGATTCCTACCTCTCCATGGGTCTGACTGCCGAACGCGTGGCGCGGCATTACGGCATTTCCCGCGTTCAGGCCGACGAGTTCTCACTGGCGAGCCACCACAAGGCGCTGGCGGCGCAAGCGGCATGCAAATTCCGGGACGAAATCGTGCCTGTGACCGTGGCGTTCGCCCGGCCGAACGGCGGCGCGAAGCTCAAAACGACCGAAATGGAGTTCAGGGCGGACGAAGGTCCACGCGCCGATACCTCGCTGGAAGCGCTGGCCAAACTGAAACCGGCGTTTCATGCCAAGGGAATCGTCACCGCCGGCAATTCCTCGCAAACCTCCGATGGCGCCGCGGCCGCCGTAGTGATGTCGGCGGACCGCGCCCGCGCGCTCGGTATTCGCCCGCTGGCGCGATTCGTGGCGTTTTCGTATGCCGGGTGTCTGCCCGAGGAAATGGGGATGGGACCGGCCTATGCCGTGCCGAAAGCGCTGAAGCTCGCCGGGCTCACGCTCGATCAAATCGGCCTCATCGAGTTGAACGAAGCTTTCGCCGCGCAGGCGCTGGCCGTGATCCAGCAACTCGGGCTCGACCCTGCCCGCGTAAATGTGAACGGCGGCGCGATCGCGCTGGGGCATCCGCTCGGATGTACCGGCGCCAAACTGACGGCCACCGTACTGCACGAGATGTCCCGCCGGGGGACGAAGTATGGAATGGTCACCATGTGTGTGGGCGGCGGAATGGGCGCCGCGGGTATTTTCGAGAATCTGAATTGAGGAACAGCTATGGCAACAGTAAACGCACCTGCTACCGCCGGCCGCGTCAAGGGCGGAAGTTTCCTGATCGAACAGCGCCAGCCGCAAGATGTTTTCACACCGGAGGATTTCTCCTCCGAACACCGGCAAGTCGCTAAAACCGCAACCGATTTCGTCAACAACGAAGTGATGCCCGCCGCCGCCGAAATCGAAGCCAAGAATTTTGCTCTCACCCGCTCGCTGCTCGCCAAAGCCGGCGAATTGGGGCTGCTGAGCGTGGATATTCCCGAAGAATATGGCGGCATGGCGATGGATAAGGTCACCTCCGCGCTCATCGCCGAATGCGTCAGCAAACTGGCCAGCTTTTCAGTGGCGTTCGGCGCCCACACCGGCATCGGCACATTGCCCATCGTCTGGTACGGCACGGCTGAGCAAAAGCAGAAGTATCTGCCCAAGTTGGCCACTGGAGAATGGATCGCCGCTTACGCGCTATCAGAATCGTCGTCGGGCTCCGACGCTTTGAACTGCCGTGCCCGCGCCGCGCTCTCCCCGGACGGCAAGGAGTGGGTGCTCAACGGCGAAAAAATGTGGATCACCAATTCCGGGTTCGCCGATCTGTTCACCATTTTCGCCAAGGCGGATGGCGAGAAATTCTCCGCATTTCTGGTGGAGCGCAATACGCCCGGATTTTCCGTGGGGGCCGAAGAGCATAAGCTCGGCATCCGCGGATCGTCCACCTGCCCGCTCATCCTCGGCGATTGCCGTATTCCCGCGGCCAATCTCCTGGGCGAGATCGGCAAAGGCCACCACATCGCGTTCAACATCCTGAACATCGGCCGTTTCAAGCTCGCCGCGGCCGCGGTGGGAGGCGCCAAGGACGCCCTGAACAACACCATCGGCTATGCCAAGGAGCGCAAAGCGTTCGGCAAGTCGATTTCCGAATTCGGCCTCGTCCGGGAAAAGCTGGCCGAATGTGCCACGGGCATCTTCGTTGGAGAATCGCTGGTGTACCGCACCATCGGCATGATCGACGCCGCCCTCGCCGATGTGGATACCGCGGTGGAAGGAGCTTCCCGCGAAATCCAGAAGCGCATCGAGGAGTATGCTGTCGAGTGTTCGATTCTCAAGGTGTGGGGATCGGAAATGCTCGACATGGTGGTGGACCACATGGTCCAGATTTACGGCGGGTATGGGTATGTGGAAGAATACCCCGCCGAGCGCGCCTACCGCGATTCGAGAATCAATCGCATATTTGAAGGGACGAATGAAATCAACCGTCTGATCATCACCGGCTTCCTGATGAAGCGCGCCATGACGGGCGCTCTACCGCTCCTCGGCGCCATCAAGCAGTTAATGGACGAAGTGATGACCGGACCGCCGGCGCCGGAAGAGCGCGAAGGACCGCTCGCCGCCGAACATCACCTCCTCGCCAGCGCGCGCAAACTGACCCTCTTCGCAGCCGGCGTGGCATCGCAGCGTTATATGCAGGGGCTCGCCGATCAGCAGGAGATCATGGGCGCGCTGGCTGATTGCATCATGGAAGTGTACGCGCTCGAATCGTGCATTCTCCGCGCCGAGAAATCGGCGAGCGCGCAGGCGGCCGCCATGACGCGCCATTACGCGGCGAAAGCGATCGTGAAAGTCGAGCAATCGGCCCGCAAGGTGATTGCCGGCGCCGCCGAGGGCGATATGCTGCGCACGCAGATGGCGATTCTGCGACGGCTCGGGAAATACGAGCCGGCGGATACCATCGCGATCGGGCGGCAGATCGCGGGCGCGGTATTGGCGGCGGGAAAGTACGTGGCGTAGAGGCGCCGGCGGCGGACGTGGGACCCACGATGCGATCCCGGGGCCGTCGAAGGCCACTCCGGCACGTTGGAACGACCGTCAACGCTTTCGCGCCGCTAATTTGCTCCCGGATCGCGCCTACCGCGCGCCCGATGGTACCGCCACCGTTTCGGCGAGGTGCACGCTGGCCCGCAAATCGATTGCGACAGACTTATTCACCCTGAGAAACAGCGTGCTGGGATCCTTCATCCCCCAGACGACGTAGGGGATGTCGAAATGGAGATCGGTTTCCAGCATTTGGCCGTTCACGCGCACCTCTACGGGCACCGCGATCTCGTGTTCGGCGCCGTGAATCCGCAGCTTTCCAAAAAGCTTTATGCGCGACACGCCGGCCGGCGCGATTTTGCCCTCCAGACGGTCCGGCACGAAACTAATCTCGGGATACCGGGCCGATTCCAGCACGTCGCGGTGCATTTTTTCATCGCGCGCCTTGCTGCCGCTCTCGCCGCTGGTGGCGTCCACGACCACCTCACCACTCGCCTTGCCGGTCTCCGTGTTGACCGCGATTTCCCCGCGCCGCATTGCGAAGGTCCCTTGCACGGTATGCAAAACCGCCCCCAGGGTCCAACGGAGTTGGGTGTTTTCGGGCGTCAGATGGACCTGATAATCGGCAGCGCCGGCGCAAAGCGCGAAGGTAAGCGTCGTAACAATGAGTCTCTTCATCATGTCACCCGCAAATCATCTGCCACCCTAGCGAAAGTCCCGCGCCTGCCAGATGCATGGCGGGACGCGATCCGACGTGCGCCGCCAGCATGCTCGCGAAGCATTGTGGCCGCCGGTCCATCGCCTGGAAAGCCCGCCTCCGTATGCCAGGCCAGCGAACCAGCGTGAGCATCAGGTCAGCCATCAACGCCGGCCGAAATGCGATGCGCCGGTGCCGCGCTGCGTAGTAGCTGAGGTCGCGCCGCACGAACGCCTCCGCTAATGCTTCGGCCTGTTGAAACGCTTGGCAGAGACCCTCGCCGGTAATCGCATCGGCGCTGCCGGAGGCGTCGCCAACCAACACCACGTTACCGCGAACCACGGCTTCCCGGCGGGAAGTCGCGGTTACCGCACCGCGCTCGCCGCTCGATGGGGGCGCGCCGCTCAGACGCGCGTGCAAATCAGGGAAGCGCGGCAGAGCTTCCGCCAGGCGGACATTCGCCGACCGGGAGATGAACGCCACGCAGACCTCTTCCGGAGAGACTGGAGTGACATAGATCTGGCACCCGTTTTCCCAATAAATTTCCATGAAGTCCGTCCACGGCTGGATCGCGAAATGCCGCCGGTAGGCAAACCGGCGCGAGTCGCGCACGAAGCGATCCAACCCCGCCCAACGGCCGGCGCGTGAACCGAAGCCGTCCGCGCCCACGATCCAACCGGTCGAAAAGCGCCGCCTCCCGGCATGAACTCCAGCGGGGTCGATACCGCTGACGGGGGTCGACCAGAGCATTTCCACGCCTGCCGCTGCTGCGAGTCGCACCATATGAGTGTGGAGCGCGACTCTCCGAATGCCAATTCCGTACCCGGACGGAAAATCGGCAGCGATGGAATGATTGTCGCCGTGGAAACGGATGCCGCGAAATCGGAATCCCTCGCCGTCCGGCAAACCGATACCGATCCGGTCTGCCGCGGCGAGCGAATCGGGCATCAGTCCTTCCCCGCAAGCCTTGTCGATGGGTGGACGCCGGCCGTCCGCAACAATCACTCGCAACCCCCTTCGCCGGGCCGCGAGAGCCGCCGCAAGCCCCGCCGGACCGCCCCCGATGACAAAAACATCCGTATCCGAGTTCATTGAATTCTAGGTCGCTCCCGTCCGAATGGGTTTAATAACCCAGACGCGGTAGAGCCCGAGGCGGTTGCGTACGCTTTCGAACCAAATGCCTCCCCGATTTGGGTGCCGCCATTTACAAAAACTTATCTTAAGGGCTGCCTTTGTATCGAATCGAGCGATTCTCTGCGTCCCGCGAAGAATGTCGGCGAGCGACATGCTGTTTTCCTCGCCGTGGAAAAATTTGCCTGCAAACTGTGTCTATTTTTGTTGTTCTCAGCGCCGGCCTTTTCGCAGAACCAGCCGCCCCAGAGCCCTCAGCCGGCGAGTCAAACGCCGCCGGCCGATCAAACCACTCCGCCGGCAAACGCCGCCGGACAGAGCCGCGACCGGTCGGTAATCAAGCCGAAACCCGGTGCCGAAGCCATTAAGCCTAAGGACTACTCGGATTCGACCGGCTACTGGCATCCGTTTTCCCGCGAGGCGAAATACATTGTCATGGACCAGAAGAACATCTGGACCAGCCCGTTCCATACGGCGAAAAACCAAGCCAAATGGTGGTTGATCTTCGGCGGCGCCACCGGCGCGCTCATCGCCACCGACAAATACTTTTCCAGACAAGTGCCCCATACCGGAACCATCAACACCATCGGCACCGACGTTTCCTATCTCGGCGAAGCTTACACGCTGCTGCCGATCGGCGCCGCCATGTACTTCGGCGGAACGGCCGCCCACAGCGATCATTTCCGCGAAACCGGTCTGCTTACGTTCGAAGCCCTGGCGGACGTTACGGTTTTGCAGTTGTCGCTGAAATCGGTATTCGACCGCGAACGGCCGCTCGAAGGCAGCGGCAACGGCGAATTCGAAGCCTCGACCAGCCCGCGCTACAACTCCAGCTTTCCTTCCGGCCATGCCATCGAAACCTTCGCGCTAGCCTCCGTTGTGGCTCATGAATATCCGCACAAGAGATGGGTGAAGTTTCTGGCGTATGGCTACGCGGTAGGAGTGGTCGGGGCACGTCTCGCCGCCGACAAGCATTTTCCCGGCGATGTCATGGCGGGCGGCGCCATCGGCTGGTTCGTGGGCGATTTCGTATACGGCCACCGCCACAATCCCGCGCTGGACAAGAAGCCGACCCTCACCGAGCGCGTACTCGACCACGTTCGCATTGGAGGAATGCTGCAGTAACGCGAACCGGGCTGTTCACAGCTTGCGCAGGACGAGAAGGAAAACGTCGTTCTGGCGCATCGGGAAATCTTTAACGAATAACCCTCCCGGATGTTTCACCACTTCCTGCCGCGCTGGCGCTCCGCCGGCTGTTTCGCGAAGCGATTCTTCCTGCGAGCGGGAAAGTTGGCTGGGCGATCCCATGTCAAGATATGTCGTGTAGGCGTCGTTCGCCCGATACCCCGTCTGGTAGACCGCGAGCGCATAAGTTCCCGCAGGCAGCTTATCTATCTTCAGCGAGGCTGTGGCCACCGGGCGCGAAGGCTGTTCCTTCTTATAAAAAACCTGGTCGTTGACCCCATTCGGCGGCACAATGGGGGTGAAGTCCCAGACTAGCGCCTGCACATCGCCCGCGGCATTCCGGCACACCCACGAGGAATCGTCGCCATCTGCCAGTTCTTCAGGTCCGAGCCGGTTCATGAACTGGTACGCAAAATATGCGGGCTTGCGAATTCCCTGGTAGTTCAACAGGCCGAACCCGCCGTGAAACGGCGTCATCCTGGGGCCGTTCTCCTCGAAGATGTCGGTGAAGACCCAGTAGGACATCGAATCGACGGCTTCCTGCGCACCCTTGACCTTGTCCAGGATGAACGCCGCCTGGTGATACTGATCGTGCACGTAATCGGTCGGCGTGTACGCCGAGCTCCATTCGGTGAAGTGCAGCGGCAGGTTCGGCATCTCCGATTGACGGATCAATTCGCGCGAGTGCAGCATGCGCGAGCGCACCGCGGTGCGGTCGCCATCCAGGACCGTGCCGCGGAAGCCGGTATCGTCAAAGTAGCCCTCCTTCACGCCGTATGAATGAGTAGAGATGAAATCCAGTGGAACGTGATCCCGCGCACAATATTTCACCAGCTCCTGCTCGAACCGGTATGGGCTTGCCGATGCCGGTCCGCCCACGCGATAATCCTTGGAAACGCTCTTCACCGCTTCCGCCGCGGCACGGTAGAGCTTCAGATACTCCGCCAGATCGGCGCTCCAGAATGGCGAAATATCGGGCTCGTTCCAGACCTCGAAATACCAAGTCTTCACCTCCGCATCGCCATATCGTTCGCGGAAGTGGCGCACAAGGTGGGCGATCAGTTCGCCCCATCGCTCGTAGGATTTCGGCGGAGTGATATTGCCGTGCCACCAGAAAACCGTCTTATCCCCGCTGGCGAGGTCGTGCGGCATGAACGCCAGTTCGACGAATGGCTTCAATCCCACCCGCAACAGGTAATCGTAAAGTTTGTCGATGTATTGCCAGTTGTACACCGGCTGTCCATTCACTTCCCGGTACACGCCCATGTCATCGTGCAGCAGGCCATGCATGCGGATATAGCGAAATCCGATTTCTTTCTGGACGAGCGCCAGTTGCTGTTGCCAGTCGGCGCGCAGTCCCTCATTCGCCCGGCCCGCGCCGATACATTCTTTCCAGACGGTGCTGTGCGGTCCGCGCACCTTCGTGAAATCCACCGAAATGACGCGAGTCTGAGCGGAAGCGGCGGCAGCCAGTCCAATGAGCAGGATTGACAGACAACGGAACGAGGACATTGCTAAAAGCTTAATACACAGCACTCCGGATTGCCGACTCCAGCCGCACTTCAGCCGCACACAACGGCCGGTGCTAAGCTGTGGAAGTGAAGAAGGACGAAGCCGCCGAAATCCTTTCGATCGATGGGCGCGAGGTGCGCGTCAGCCATCCCGGCAAGCTCTATTTCTCCCGGCAGCGAAAGGTCACTAAACTCGAACTCGTCCGCTATTACCTTTCGGTCGCCCGGGGTGCCCTCAACGGCATCCAGGACCGCCCCATCGTCCTGAAGCGCTTCGTCAACGGCGCTGAAGGCGAGGCTTTTTACCAGAAACGGGCGCCGGCCGATACGCCCGATTGGCTTCGTACCGTGACGCTCTCCTTTCCTTCGGGCCGAACCGCGCAAGAGGTGGTGGTGGATAACGCCGCCGGCCTTGCATGGATCGTGAACCTGGGCTGCCTCGAATTACATCCCCACCCGGTCCGCTCCGGCGATCTCGATCACCCCGACGAACTGCGGGTCGATCTCGATCCCGGCCCGGGCGTAGTGTGGGCGGACGTACGCACCGTGGCGCAGGAGGTCCGCGCATTCCTCGAGGAATTGGGCCTTCGCGGCTGGCCGAAGACCAGCGGTTCGCGCGGGATGCACATTAATGTACGCATCCATCCGCGCTGGACATTCCAAGAGGTGCGTCGCGCCGCGGTAGCTCTGGCCCGGGCCGTAGAACGCCGCGCGCCCGCACTGGCCAGCTCGAAATGGTGGAAAGAGGAGCGCCACGGCGTGTTTCTGGACTACAACCAGAATGCCAAGGATCGCACTACTTGCTCCGCCTACTCCGTGCGCCCTCTCGAAGACGCCCGCGTCTCCGCGCCGCTCGATTGGCGCGAAGTCCCCGAGTGCGACCCCGCCGACTTCAACATCGCCACCATGCCCGAGCGATTCCGGAGCGTGGGCGATCCGCATGCCGGCATCGACGCATCGCCCTGCTCGCTCGAGCCGCTGCTCGAACTGGCCGCGCACGACGAAGCCGCCGGTCTGGGCGACGCTCCTTGGCCCCCGCACTTCCGCAAGATGGAGGGCGAAGCGCCCCGTGTAGCGCCGTCGCGCCAAAAATCCGGCGCCAAACGGCCGCCGCGCGACAAGATGCCACTGATCACTGTCGCCAACTCCCCCGACAAGGCCGCGGCTCTGGCAGGGCTGGAGCGTTGGAAAGCACGCCATCCCGAGGTGGCCGAAAAGCTCGCGGTGGATGACATCTTAGTCGATTCGATGCGCGGCCGCTCTTCCACCTGGACGCGCATTCGCGTCAATCTCCGCCACGTCCCCGAAGACATCCGCCCCCGGCAGGAGACGCCCGACCCGGATGACGATCCCACGCGCGAGTGGCGGACCTTTCGGGCCGCGAAACGCAAGGAAGTCAGCGGCCGCTAGCGAATATCCGCGACAGTTCCTCCGCGGGCACCACCTCCAGTTGCGCGTAAGTGCATTCCGCCGGGCTCTTATCGCTGCGCCAGCGCCGCAGGTGCGCCATGTGCCGGAAGCGGTGCCCCTGCATGTGCTCGTAAGCGACTTCGGCCACTAACTCCGGCCGCAACGGCTCCCAAGACAGATCTTTGCCCTGGCTCCAGCGGCTTTGCATACCCGGCACGCGCTGCCCGCCTTCGCCCGCCCACGCCTTCCATGGGTGGTTCGCCAGCGCATCGCGCCGGTAGGGTGCCAGGAAATCCAGCAACTCCCGCCGCTTCTCGGCGGTGAAGCTGGCACACACCCCCACATGCTGTAATGCCCCCGTGTCATCGTAGAGACCCAGCAGCAGAGATCCCACTGCCGTCCGCTCCGAGTCTTTATACCAGCGGAAACCGGCCACCACGCAATCGCAATCGCGCTCGTGCTTCACCTTGAACATCACGCGCTTATCCGGCTGGTAAGTTCCCGAAATCGGCTTGGCGACCACGCCATCGAGTCCGGCGCCTTCAAAACGCCGAAACCAATCGGCCGCGACGTCTCTGTCGCGAGTCGCGGGAGTCAGATGGATGGGCGCCGCGGCGTCTGCCAGAATTCTCTCCAACCCGGCTCGCCGCTCTGCGAAAGTGTGCTCCCGCAGATCCTGCTCGCCTTCGGCCAGCAGATCGAAGAATACGATCGAAGCGGGCGATTGCTTCGAAAGCATCGCCACGCGAGAAGCCGCCGGATGGAGCCTAAGCTGCAACAAGTCGAACTCGAGCCCCTCGCTGGTGGCAATCACGATTTCGCCATCTAGCACGCATTGCGCCGGCAACTGCCGGCGGAGCGGTTCCAGCAGTTCGGGAAAGTACCGGTTCAGCGGTTTTTGCTCCCGGCTTTGGATTTCGATTTCGTCGCCGTCCTTAAATACCAGCGCTCGAAAGCCGTCCCATTTGGGCTCGAAAATCACCACGCCGGCCGGCGGCAGCGTATCGATGCGCTTGGCCAACATGGGCAGCACGGGTGGATTGACCGGAAGTCTCACGCCTCATCTTAACGCGACATTCTGGACGGTCGCTTCCACCTTTGTGTATGCTGGAGGGTTCTTATGAAACGGCTTCACATTGTGATGTTGGTATGTCTTCTGGCGGGCTGTGGCCGCTTCAGGAACGACGCTGCCCACGCAACCGGGCCCCAGCGCATCGTTTGCATTGGCCAGGCCTATAACGAAATGATCTATGCATTGGGGGCGCAGGCAGATCTCGTCGGAGTCGATTACTCCAGCACCTATCCTCCCGAGATCAAGAAGCTTCCCACGGTCGGATATCACCGCGCCCTCAGCGCCGAAGGCATCCTCTCGCTCCATCCCACGCTGATTGTTGATGACAACAACATCGGCCCCGACAACGTGGTCCGCCAGTTGGAGTCCCTCCACGTTCCTATGAAGACCTTTCAGGCGAAGAACGATTCGGTGGCGGGTGCCGAGGCGCTTCTGCGAGAAATGGGCGCGTTTTTCCACAAAGAGAAGCGCGCCGAAGAGCTCTGCGCGCGCATGGACAGCCAAATGGCCGAGGCCGCGAGCGATATCAAGAAGTATGGCAGGAGCCCGCGTGTCGCCGTCATTCATTTCGGGCGCGCGTCCAACATTTACCTCCTCGTCGGCAACGGCGGTGGCGGCGATGCGAGCACGGCCGGCAAAATGGTCGAGCTTGCCGGAGGGGAGATGGCGGTTCAACAAAAGGGCATGCAGCGCATGGCCTCCCCCGAGATCGTCGCCAAATGCAATCCCGAGGTCATCCTGATGACCGAGTTTGGCTTCGACCGTCTGGGTTCGATGGAACAGGCCAAGACGCTGCCCGGCGTGGCCGAGACCGATGCGGCGCGCCACAACCGCATTTACCGCGTGCCGGAACACGAGCTGATGTACTTCGGGCCGGATACAGGAGAGAACATCATCCAATTGGCAAAGCTCATCCACCAATGAAGCCGGCCCCGGCTATGAAATCGCGCCGGTCGGACGAGTGGTGTCTGGTGCTGCTTTTTCTGCTCATGATCGCCACCGCCATCGCGTCGATCCGTTACGGAGCGATGGATTTTTCCCTCCATGATATGGCCGCCGCGGCATGGGGCAAGTTTTCCGGGCGGACCGATCTGCCGCTCGATGAGCGCATCTTCATGGAGTTGCGTGTTCCCCGGGCCATCCTCTGCCTGCTGGTCGGGGCCAGCCTCGGAGTCGGCGGCACGTTGATGCAGGCGTTGTTTCGTAATCCCATCGTCGAACCCGGCTTGGTGGGTACGTCGAGCGGCGCAGCCTTTGGAGCGTCGCTTTTTTATGTATTCGGCGCCTTGCTCAAGGTCAACCTCGGAAGTTGGACTCTGCCTCTCGTCGCGTGCGCCGGCGGCGTCTTCTCCACCTATCTCGTGTTCGCCCTCGCCCACACCAGGAGCGAGGGCCGCAGCTCCATCTTGCGTCTCTTACTGACCGGCCTGGCGATCAACGCGTTGTTCATGAGCGGCATCGGGTTTCTCTCCTATGTGGCGCGTGACCCGGCGGCACGCTCCATCATTTACTGGAATCTCGGAACTCTTTCCGGCGCCGATTGGAATTCGGTCCTGGTCGTCGGCGTTGCCACAATCGGCGGTCTCCTGCCGGCGGTTGTCCTCGCTAAACCTCTGAACGCGCTGATGATCGGCGAAGACGAGGCCGTCGCGCTCGGCGTGAACGTTCGCCGCCTGAAATGGATGGTGCTCACAATCAACGTCGTCATGGTAGCCGTAGCCACGGCATTCACCGGAGTCATCAGCTTCGTCGGCTTGATCGTCCCCCATATTCTGCGCATCGTTCGCGGTCCTGATAATCGCTTCCTTATCCTTGGGAGTGCCCTCCTCGGCGGAATCCTCTTGAGCGTCGCCGATCTGATCGCGCGCGTGTCGCTCCGACCGGCGGAATTGCCCATCGGCATCGTCACCGCCGTCGTTGGCGTTCCCGTCTTTCTTTCGCTGCTCCGCAGCCGCGATTACCTGTCCTGAATCATGCTGACCGCCACCAATCTCGTCTTCCGGGCTGGCCGGCGCGCGCTCATCGATCGCATATCGGCAAGCTTTGAGCCGATGCGCCTGCACCTCGTCATTGGTCCGAATGGCGCCGGCAAATCGACCTTCATCCGGCTGCTGTCTCGCCTGCTCCGCCCCGGCGAGGGACAGGTGCTATACGACGGGCGCGATGTGGCGCATTGCAAAGAGCGCGAGTTGGCGCAGTGCCGGGCGGTACTCTCGCAGGCTGTCGAAGTGGCATTTTCCATCCCCGTGCGCGAGTTGGTTCTGATGGGACGATATCCGCATTTCACGGCGCGACCCGGCGCGGCCGACCTCGAAGTTTGCGACGAGGTCATGCAATTCTTCGACGTCACGGAAATGGCGGACCGCAGCTACGGCACGCTCAGCGGCGGGGAGAAACAGCGCGTCCAGTTTGCCCGTGTACTGGCGCAGATTTGGCGTCCTCTGGACGGCACTACCCGGCTGCTCTTCCTGGACGAACCCTTGACGTTCCTCGACATTCGCCACCAGATCGATTTCATGGAGAAGGTGCGGGTCTTCGCATCGCAAAAGGACGTCGTGGTGGTAGGCGTGGTGCACGATCTCAATCTCGCCGCGCAATTTGCCGACCGCCTGCTCCTGCTTCACGAAGGCCGCGTCCTTGCCGATGGCGCGATAACCGAAGTCCTCACGCAGCAACATCTCCGCACCGCCTTTGCCGTTTCCCCCGTGCTGTTGACGAATCCCGCCAGCGGCAAAACACATTTGGCATTCGAGACGGATAGCCGCCCCGCCGGCTCTTCGCGGTGAGTCGGTGGAAATCGCCGGGCTCCTGAGCCATCCTTATGGGTGAAGGGCACCAGCCAGATCGAGGAGCGTTCCAATGAGCGAAAGCAATGACAGCGAAAACGGCAGCACTTCCCTTCCCAGTTACAAACTGACCCATCGCGAGTTGCATCCCTCCACCCGTGCGATTCTCGCCGGATATAATTCGAGGCTTTCGGAGCGGTCGGTGAAACCGCCGCTCTTTCGCACGTCGACCTTCGAATTCACGAATGCCGAAGAGGGCCGCCAGTTCTTCCAGCGGGCCTACCATTTGGCGGGTGACGATGGCCGCGACCCGGGGTTAATCTATTCCCGCGTCAATAACCCCAACGTCGAGATTTGGGAAGACAAGATGGTCGCGATTGAAAACGGAGCTGCCTACGCCGCGGCATTCCCCTCCGGAATGAACGCCATCACCACGATGGTGTTGGCCCTCGTGCCCTCCGGCGGCCGGATCCTATATACCGATCCGGTTTACGGCGGCACCTACGCTTTCTTCGAACACCTCGGCCGGCGGTTTGGTTTCTCGGCCACCGCGGCCGATACCAGCAACCTCGCGAAACTGGAAACGGTGCTCGCGAATTCGGCGCCTTTCGATCTGATCTTCCTCGAAACACCGGCGAATCCGACGATGAGCCTTACCGACATCAAGGCTGTCGCCGCCCTGAGCAGGCGCTACCGGGGCGAGAACACCCTTGTTGCCGTCGATAACACCTTTCTCGGGCCGGTATTTCAGCAACCGTTCCAGCACGGGGCCGATCTCGTCCTCTATTCCGCCACGAAATTCCTGGGAGGTCACAGCGACCTCATTGCCGGTATCGTTTTAACCGGCGAAGGGAGCCGCGGTAAGGAACTCATGGGACCGATCAAGGATTTTCGCACGGTGTTGGGAGGCACGCTCGCGCCCGATACCGCGTGGATGCTCACGCGATCTCTCGAAACCTGTTGGCTCCGCATGGAACGGCAGGCGGAAAAAGCCCAAAGAGTCGCTTCGGCGCTTGCCGGCCATCCGAAAGTGGCCCGGGTCGTATTTCCAGGACTGCTGGCGCCAGGCGATGGCATTCCATACGAGGTGTACCGCAAACAATGTTCCGGGCCGGGATCGATGATTACGTTTTATCTGAAGGATGGCCGAAGAGAAACGGCGTATCGCTTCTTGAACGCCGTACGAATCTCTCACCTTGCCGTCTCTCTGGGCGGCACGGAATCTCTCATCCAGCACCCTCGTACGATGACCCATTCCGATATGTCCGACGAGGCGTTGGATCGCTGCGCGATCACCGATGGCATGATACGCCTCTCAGTTGGGCTCGAAAGCGCGGACGACTCGATCCACGACCTTTCCAGCGCATTGGACGAGTCATGAGTTGTTGCTGCCCCTGGGCGAACACGCGAGCTAGATGCCAAGGACATCAATGTAAAACGGCGGCGATCCCGATCCGGATCGTCGCCGTAAGTAATTGAATTATTTGGTGCGGAGAGGGGGACTTGAACCCCCACGAGATTGCTCCCGCTAGCACCTCAAGCTAGTGCGTCTGCCAATTCCGCCACCTCCGCATTACCCTGTCACTTCTTCTTCGCCGGGGGCGCCGCCGGTGGAGGCGGCAACTTCACATTCTTCATGTCGATCTGCACCTCGCCGGGATTCTTTCCCGGCGTCGGCTTTACATTAACCTGCACCGGCTGGCCGGCTGGCGCTCCTGCCGGAACCGGCTGCGCAGTAGTATTCACCGGAAGCTGTACCGGCTGCCCCACTGGCGCCGAGGTTTTTGCCGGCGCGCCCTGCGACGGCGAGGTGTCCAGCACCGACGTCCCAAGCCCCGCCCCGCGGGTCGCCAGAATCGAGAGTGTCATCGATGTGATCATGAATACAATCGCCGAAACAGTCGTCGCCTTGGAAAGCAGCGTCGCCGAACCTCGCGGCCCGAACGCGGTCTGCGACCCCATTCCGCCAAACGCGCCGGCAAGGTCCGCCGCCTTTCCGCTTTGCAGCAATACTACGACGATCAGAAAAATGCAGACGATCACATGGATCGCCAATATCAAGGCATACATAGGGATGTTCTTAGTATAGGAAATGGCGCCCGGTCCGGTCAAACGGTGTGGCCGGCCCGGTCCGTCTCGCGCGCGTAGCGTAGAAAAAGCTCCAGTCCCTCGTATTCGCGCAAGCCCAGTTCGTGTACGATGTGCCGCGTCAGATACTCGCTCACCAATGGCGGCGGAAAGCCCAGCCGCGCCGCTTCCGCCTCGACGAGTTCATCGATATGTTCCAGCCCGTACCGGCAAGACCCGCGAAAGGCTTCTTCTACTTTCCGCGCCGGCACTCCTTTCCGCGCCGCCCATACCGCGAACACCATGGGGAACCCGGTCATCTCGACCCATTCCCCGCCCAAATCGTGGACTTCGTAAGGCAGGTGCTTGGGGTCAAGGCGCAGCGCGGGGTCGCCGATTATCAGGGCGGCATCCGCCACTCGAAGCATGGCATTCAGGTCGGGTGCGTGGCCCACCGCGGTGTATTCCGCGCCATAGCGCTTTTCCAGAATCACCCGCGCCAGTTGCACTGACGTGCGCGAACTGCTGTCCGCGGCCAAGGTGCGAATTTCCCGCGCCGGCCGCTGCGACACTAGCAAAATGCTGCGCACCGGACCACGGCACGCGATTCCTGTGCCAGGAATGATCTCGAGATCCTGTCGCGTAAGTTCGAAGCTCGGCACGATGCCAATATCGGCATCGCCCGTAGCCATCCGGTCGGCGCAGGCGGAAGGAACGCGGAATTCCAGTTCGAAGAGTCCCTGCTGCTCCCCGTGCAACATCCCCCACACGAGGGGACTGGTGTTCAAGTAATTAACGGCGCAAACGCGCAGTTTGGACGGCGTTGTCGGATTCAACCCACAAGTGTAACAAACCAGCTGCTTTTTCCCCTCAATCTAGGTTCGAAGCGAGGAATTGTGTAGGAAGAAGCCACACGTTACAATCAATAACAGATCTTAAATTCTTATGCCGCGGCGACTCGCCCGGAAGCTGATTCTTTCGATCACGGTGATCGTTCTCATCGTGGCCGGGGTATCAGGGCTCGTCAACGTCAAAACCGAGGAAACGCAGCTTCTGAATACCGTTCTTCTGGGCGCCGGCCAGCTTTCCAAGGGCATCACCAGCGCTACCTGGCACGCCATGCTCGACGACCACCGCGAGGCGGCCTATCAGGTGATGCAGACCATCGCCCTCAAGCAGGGCATCGACCGCATCCGAATGTTCAACAGTGCGGGACACGTCACTTTCTCCACCAACCCGGTAGACCGTCAGGAATCGATCGATCTGCCCGACCTGACCCCAGTCAAGGTCTACCGCGGGGCGGACGGATTTCGCCGGTTGGACATGCGCACGCCCATTTACAACGAAACCTCCTGCAGCCAGGCGGAATGCCACGCCCACCCCGCCGGCGTGAAAACGCTCGGCGTCCTTGATCTCTCCCTTAGCTTGCAGAGCGTCGATCATGAGGTCGCCAGCATCGAGTACCGCGTCCTCCTGGTCACTGGCGTGGAAGTGACGCTGATCGCCCTGTTCATCATTTTTTTCACCCGGCGATTCGTGGGTCAGCCCATCGAAAAGCTGATTGCCGGCACGCAGGCAATCTCCCAGATGGAACTCGATAAGCCGCTCGATATCGCGGGCAATAGCGAAGAACTCGATGAACTGGCGCGCTCGTTCGACGCCATGCGCGACCGCCTCCGCACCGCGCTGGCCGAAATCAACACTTTCACCCAGAGTTTGGAAACCAAGGTCGAAGATCGCACACAGCAACTCAAAGCCGCCCATCAGAAACTCCTGCAAAGCGATCGCCTCGCGTCACTCGGAGAGCTCGCCGCCAGCGTGGCGCACGAAATCAACAATCCCATTGCCGGCGTGCTCAATCTCTCCATGCTCCTCCAGCGCATGTTGAAGGACGATGGCATCCCTCACGAGCGCATTCCGGAATTCCGCAAGTATTTGAGCCAGGTAACCAACGAAACCACACGGGTCGGCCGCATCGTTTCCGACCTGCTGGCCTTCTCGCGCCGTTCCAAACCGCAGCGCGCTCCGGCCGACCTGAACAAGATCGCGCGCATGACCTTATCGCTGGTTCAGCACAAGATGAAACTGAGCGGCGTCGAGGTCGAAACCAGCTTCGCGGACGACCTGCCGGCCGTGCCGTGCGATCAGTCGCAAGTCCAACAGGTGGTCTTGAATCTGCTGCTAAACGCGGCCGAAGCCACACACTCAAAGACCGACCGCCGCGTCCTGGTGGCCACCCGCACCGATGGCGGATACGTGCGCCTCGTGGTTGCGGACAACGGCGAAGGCATCCCGCCCGAAAATCTGGCCAAAATCTTTCACCCCTTCTTCACCACCAAGCCGGAAGGCAAGGGGGTGGGTTTAGGGCTGGCAGTCTCGTACGGAATTATTGAGGCGCACGGCGGAGATATCGAAGTCGCCAGCGTCGTAGGCGAAGGCGCCAAATTCACGGTGTCGTTGCCGCTGGAGCCGCGGCCCGGTGTGCCGCTGCCACAGCCGGAATTGGCGCGGCAGGAATGAAGTGCTTTTATGTGGCGGCATCGCCGGAAGTGAGCGTGGAAGATCAGCGGATGGTGAGCAGTACGATGGCGAGCGAGTTCGGCCTCCCCGTGCGCGAAATACGCGTTCCATCGATCGACTTTGCCTACGACGAAGGCCGCCGCCAGTATCGCTCAGTCGTCGTGCTCGAAATGCTCGCACGGCTGTGCCCAGACGACGCCTCCAAGCTGTTGGCCCTCACTGAGCGGGACCTGTTCGTCCCCGTGCTGACATTTGTCTACGGGCAGGCGCAGCTCAACGGGCGCGTCGCGGTGTTTTCTCTCTCGCGCCTGCGGCAGGAATTCTACGGCTTCCCCCCCGATCGCGAAGCGCTGATGGAACGCGCCGCCAAAGAGGCGCTCCACGAAGCCGGCCACCTGTTCGGCCTGGTGCACTGCACCGACCGAACCTGCGCCATGTCGCTGGCCACCAATGTCCGGCAGATCGATAGCAAACAAGCCTCTTTCTGCGCGCCGTGCCGGGCGCGCCTCGCAAGGACCAAAGGAGTATTGGCATGAAGAACCGCTGGCGGATTCTGGTTGTAGACGACGAAGAGGTAATGTGCGAATCGCTCGCCGCCTGGCTGCGCGAAGACGGCTATCTGGTGGATACCGCGGCCTCGGGTCACCAGGCCATTGAGAAGACGCGTCAGGTCGACTACGCCATCTACTTCGTCGACCTTAAGATGCCCGGCGGCATGGACGGCATCGAGACCATGATGCAGGTCCGGCGCATCCGCCCGGAAGCCTCCATCATCATCATCACCGCCTACGCCACCGTGGATACGGCCATCACCGCCATGAAAGAGGGCGCGCAGGAGTATATCGTCAAGCCGTGCAATCCCGAAGAGATCTCGCTCCTGGTAAGCCGCATCGTGAAGGTGAAAAATCTCCAGCGCGAGAACACCATCCTCCGCAAAAAACTGAGCCGCCAGTACGTCGTGCAGGATATTGTCACCAAGAACGCCCGCATGCGCGACATTCTGGCGCTTTGCCAGGAAGTCGCCAGCCTGCGCAGCACGGTGCTCATCCAGGGCGAGAGCGGCACCGGCAAAGAGATGATCGCGCGCGTCATCCACAACTGCGGCGATCGCGCCCAGAAGCCAATGGTCTCCGTCTCCTGCGCCGCGCTCGCCGAAACCCTCCTTGAATCGGAGCTTTTCGGTTACGAAAAAGGCGCCTTCACCGGCGCTGCCGAGCAAAAGCGCGGCAAGTTCGAACTCGCCGACAGCGGCACCATTTTCCTCGACGAAATCGGCGACATCCCCGCCAAACTCCAGGTCGACCTCCTGCGCGTCCTCCAGGAGCGCTCCTTCTACCGCGTCGGTGGATCGCAGGAGGTGCGGGTGGATGTCCGCGTCATCGCCGCCAGCCACGTCAATCTCCAGCAAGCCGTCAGTGAGGGCAAGTTCCGCGAAGATCTCTATTACCGGCTGAACGTGATCGAGATCCGCATTCCGCCCCTGCGCGAGCGCCGCGAAGATGTGCCGCTGCTCGCCCGCCACTTCCTGGAACGGCTGTCGCATGAATTGGGCAAAGATATCCGCGACATCTCCGAAGGCGCCCTCAAACTCCTGATGGACTACAACTGGCCCGGCAACGTGCGCGAGTTGGAGAATTCCATCGAGCGCGCCATCGTCACCTGCAAGAATCACGAGCTCACGGAAGATTCCTTCGCTTTTCTCGCCCTCAACGGCGGCGTGGGAAGAGTGTGGGCCCCGCCCGCCGGCATGAGCTTGCAGGAGATGGAAAAGGTATTGATCGTCAGCACCCTCCAGCGCACCAACGGTAACATCAAGGAATCCGCCGGCATTCTCGGCATCGATCGCTCGACGCTCTACGAGAAGATCAAGCGCTACGAGATTCCGCGGTAGAGATACCCATCTTCGGTCCAAGCTTGCAGGAATCGATATGAACACCCGAGGATCAGTTCACCCAGGTCGGTCGATTGCGGGTCGATCGGGCCCATCGCGATTGTTCTGGACGCTGCACCCGGGAATGAACACCGGAGCGCTCGCCCTGTCCAGCGCCGGTGCCGTTTGATCGTGCAACTGGTGATCCAGCGTCTGCGCCACATAAGACGCTCGAAGCAGGAACTGCGGATTGGCGGAGTTCGAGCACCGGTGCGCCGCCCGATATCCCGGCAGCACAGTCGCGAAGACCGGTCTGACAGCCGCGTCCCCTTGAAGACGGACGTCCGAAACAGGACGCGAACTGCTGCAGGCCGCAGTTTCGCGATGTCTGATTCCCAGATTCTCGTGTCTGAAATACCAGCACGCCATGTCGATCCCCCGTCTCTAAGTCCTTTCCCCTCTGCATGGCCTCCCCCTTGCAGTAACTCCCGCCGAAAGGAGTCTCCATGAACGATCCCTCCACGTTATGGCTGACCGTCACCAACATCGCACTCGGAGCTGTCACTCTCATCTGCATCGTTGCCGTCGGCATCGGCATAATCCAGGAACTCGCCGCCAGGGCCAAAAAGCGGGCCACGCTTTCCAAGCTCGACCAGGAAGTGTCTGACCTGGTCGCCTCCTTCAACGATGGCCATGCGTTTGACTTCCCATCGCTCGGCGTCACGATGGCTGACGGCGGTGAGGAACTGGGGAAGAAAGAAGAGCGGTAGACGGTATGACCTGCCCATTCCTAAAAGAAGCTCAGGTCAAATACTGCCGGACTTCCTCCGTCCGCAAGCTCATTCCATTGGCACAGTCCACCCGCGCGGAAGAGTTATGCTCCTCCGAAGGTTATCGGAATTGCGCGGTCTTTCGCCGCCAGCCGGATGCCACCGGATTCGCCGCCTTCGGAACCTGCCCGTTCCTGCATGAATCGCTGATGCAGTATTGCGGAGCCGCGCCGGTGGCCAAGTTCGTTCCCTTCAGCGAATCGCTGCTCTCCCGCTGCGGCAACGGCAGCCATCGTTACTGCGAGCTGTACCTGCAAATGTCGCATCCGCTCGCGCCGCCCGAAACTGTCGATGGCATCCCGATGCCCGCCGAACTTGCGTATTCGCCCAATCACCTCTGGGTTGATTGCGCCGGCGACGGGGCCTGCCACGTGGGCATCGATGCCTTCCTCAGCCGCGTTCTTGGCCCGGTGGAACGCATCGCCTTCGTATGGCAGAAAGGCCGCCATCGGCCTACCGCCGTGGTGACCGCCGGCGGTGTCGATCTCGAGATCGTGCTGCCGTTCCCGATGCTCCTCACAGATTGCAATCTCTACCTGCGCGCCAATCCCGAGCGGCTGACCGCCGAGCCGTACACGCGCGGCTGGCTCTTCGCCGGCACGCCCGACCCCGGAGTGGTGGAGGGCCTTTTGCGAGGCGAATCCGCCCAGTGTTGGATGGAGGGTGAAGTCCACCGCATTCACGAATTCCTCCAACAGTTGCCCACGCCGGCGGGACGGACCGCGGCCGATGGCGGAATGTTCTCCGCCGGCCTCGCGCGCTGCGTCGAGCGCGAGCATATGTTCGCTCTCTTTCAGGACTTTTTCTCGCCAATGCGCGAGCAGGAGTGAGACCCGTGATGTCAGGCCGATCGATTCCGTTTCTGGCTGGAGTGACGGCGGCTCTCGCCGCCGGATGGCTGGCTTTTCCCCGCGCCATTTACCGCAGCCAACCCGAGCCGGTGAATTTCAGCCACAAGATCCACGCCGACAAGGCCGGCGCCAAATGCGAGGACTGCCATACTTTTCGCGATGACGGAAGCTTCGCCGGTTTGCCCGCTCTCGATAAGTGCACCGGCTGCCATTCCGCGCCCATGGGAACCACATCCGCTGAAAAAAGCTTCATCGACAACTACGTCACGCCCAATCGTCAACCGCAATGGGTTTCCTACGCGCGCCAACCGGAGAACGTTTCCTTCTCCCACGCTGCACATGTCAAGCGCGCCAAAATGGCGTGCGAAACCTGCCACGGCAACACCGGATCCAGCGACACCCTCCGCCCTTTCCAGATCGACCGCATCAGCGGCTATTCGCGCGACATCTGGAAGACTCCCGGCACATCGCACGGCATGAAGATGGCGGATTGCGTGGAGTGCCATCGCCGGCAGGGGCTGGAGCATAGTTGTCTCGATTGCCACAAATAGAGGCGCTCATGAATGCCACTCGCAGACAGGTTCTAATGTTCGCCGGCGGTTCCGCCGTGGGTGTCATGTTCACGCCGGCGCCGTGGCGCCTGATCACGGATACCGCGCTCTGGTCGGAAAACTGGCCCGGAATCCCCGCTCCGCCGCGCGGCGAAATCCATACCAGGTTCACGAATTGCTCCATCTGTACGGCGGGATGTGCGGTGCGCGCCCGGTGCGTGGGCGATCAACCGGTCGAACTTGCGGGAGTCGCCGGCCATCCCATCTCGCGCGGTGCGTTGTGCCCCTTCGGAATCGTCGGCCATCATCTGCCTTACATTCCGGCGCGCCTCAAAGAGGGACCGGTCGGCCAGGCAGCCGCTGCCATTGCCGGCGGACTCGCCAAATGCGGCCCGGCCGAATTCGTCGTCACGCTCGATTTGCAGCCCGGCCGCACCGCCTCGTGGACTTACCGCCGCGCCATGGGTGCCCTCAAGAACGGCCGCTACATCGCGCCGTCCGTCGACGCCCAGGTGGCGGTCGATCTTTCCAAGGCGCGCACGGTCCTCAGCTTCGGCGTGCCGGTCCTCGATGGATGGGGCACACCCGGCATCGTCAACGCGGCGCGCGCCGGATTTCGTCTCATTCAGATCGACGCCGTGGAATCTCGCACCGCATCGATGGCCGATCGTTGGTTTCGCGTCCGCCCCAACTCGGAGGAGGTATTGGCGGCGGCGCTGGCTGGCCGGATTTCACCCGCCCAGGCGGCGGACGCCACTGGACTCGCCGTTGCCGAAATCGCGGCCTTGGCGCAGGAACTGGAACAAGGCGGGCCGGTGCTCGTGTTGGGCTCTTCGCAGCTCGAAAGTACCGTTGGAACGGTGGTCGCCCGGCACGAAACCCCCGTCCCCGGCGAGTGGAAGAAATCCGCGCCGGTCACCGATCTGGCATCCCTGCCCGATCGCTCCGTTCGCGTGCTCCTGATCGACGAATCGATGCCCGGCGGGTATCTTCAGTGGAGCGCCATCGCACGCAAACTGGTGGCCGATAACCCGGTCGTGGTGACGTTTGCGGCTTCGCCTGAAGGATATGCGCGCCACGCCAACTACGCCCTGCCTGTGGCCGTATATCCGGAAGTCAGCGGCGATGTTCCACCGGCCATCGATTCCGTCGCTTCCACCTTCCGCATCGCTTCGCCCCTTGTTTCGCCGCCATCCGGCATGGTGAACCCCGAAAGCTTCATCGCAACTGCCGCCGGTCTCTCGACCGGCGATACCCTGCGCGAACGCGCCGATGCCATCCACAAATCCGCGCGCGGCGCCGTATTCACCTACGCCGATGGCCAATCGCAGCCGCTCAAAGACATGAAGCCGGACGATTTCTGGAAAGTGCTCAATGCCGGCGGATGCTGGATCGACGAGCCCGGCGCGCAGACCGCCGCCAAGCTGACGTTCGGAACGGCGGCGCGACCGCCGGAGGAGGAATCGGACCTGCCTCTGGCGATCGTCGTCGCGCGCGAAACGGCGTCCGGAATACCGCTTCTTTCCAAGGTCTATCGGGAGTCGAACCTGCGCCTCGCTCCCGGCTATGTGGCGCTCAACCCCGCCTGCGGCCTCGAAGACGGATCGCAGGCGATCTTCGAAACGCTTCTCGGCAAGGCAACCGTCGGAGTGACGCTCGACTCCGGCATTCCGCCTGGCGTCGCGCAGGTTTCCGCTACGCCGGCGCTCCTCGATCTCTGCGCCGCCGGCGCCCGCGCAAAGGTGGTGCGCTCATGACTTCCGCCAACAAACCCATTCGAGCGGCGCGATATGGCATGACCATCGATCTCGACCGCTGCAACGGCTGCGGGGCCTGCATGCTGGCCTGCGCCGTCGAAAACAATGTGCCGCCGGCGCACGAAGCTGCCACCGACCGCAAAGGGCTGACTTGGCTCCGCGTATATAAGGTGGATAACGGCGAGGCATATCCCGGCCGCCGCACGGCTTTCGTGCCGGTGATGTGCCAGCATTGCGGCAACGAAACTCCCTGCGTCCACGTCTGCCCGCAGCAGGCCGTGGATATCGACCCGGCCACCGGCGTGGTCGGCGAGATGCCGCAGCGCTGCCTCGGCTGCCGCTACTGCATGGCCGCCTGCCCGTACCACGCCCGCTATTTCAACTGGTGGGATCCAGCCTGGCCTTTAGGTATGGAGAAGATGCTGAATCCCGGCGTGACGCCGCGCATGCGCGGCGTGGTGGAGAAATGCAATTTCTGCCACGGGCGCTGGCACGCCGCCAAAGAAGCCGCGGCCGCCGCTGGCAAGCCCGATACCCCGGTCGAGTATACGCCGGCCTGCGTCGAAGCCTGCCCCACCGGCGCCATTCACTTCGGCGATCTCAACGACCCCGGAAGTACCGTTGCCAAAGAAGCGGCGGAACCCGGCAGCTTCCGTTTGCTGGAGAAATTGAACACTCAGCCGAAGGTCTACTATCGGTCGCAGAAGGAGTGGGTGCGGCAAGTCGCCTCCGCTCCGCGGCCCAGCGCTGCAAAGGAGAAAGATCGTGGATAAGCAACTCATCGCTCGCGGTGTGTCGCGCTGCCCGGCGCTGAAATTCCTGCTCTGGATCGCCCCGTGGGTAGCGCTCTTCCTGTTTGGCCTCTACGCCGCCGCGCTCTGTCTCATCAAAGGTCTGAATCAGACCAACATGGACAATCGCTTCGCGTTCGGTCTCTGGATCTTTCTCGATCTCACCGTCATCGCGCTCGGCGCCGGCGCGTTCTTCACCGGATTCCTGCTCTACATCCTCAAATTGGACGAACTTAGTTCGGTGATCAACAGCGCGGTGGTCATAGGGTTGGTCTGTTATAGCGGCGCCATCGCCGTTCTCATGGTGGATGTCGGCCAGCCGCTGCGCGCGTGGTTCACGTTCTGGTATCCCAACGTTCACTCCATGCTCACGGAAGTAACGTTCTGCCTCAGTTGCTATCTCACCGTGCTCGCCATCGAGTATGTGCCCATCGTGCTGCGCAATCGCAAGCTGCGGCAGATTCCGTCGCTCCTGGTATTCGAGTTCGAGCTGCACAAACTGATTTACGTTCTGGCCGGGGTCGGCACGTTCCTCTCGTTCTTCCACCAGGGATCGCTCGGCGGCTTGTACGGCGTCCTGCGCGGCCGCCCGTTCGCCTTCCGCGAAGGCCTCGGGCTCTGGCCCTCGACGTTCTTCCTGTTCATCCTTTCCGCTGCCGCCGTAGGCCCGAGCTTCATTCTGCTCACCACCTGGATGGTGCAGATCATCACGCGCAAGCGGTTGGTGCGGCCGGAGGTCCTCCAGCTTTTAGGCCGCATCTCGGGAACGCTGCTCTCGGTGTACGTCCTCGCGAAGAGCGTGGACACGCTCGTCTGGATCAATCGTACCTCGCCCGAGACCGGATTCCAGGCGTGGCAGTACTATAGTTGGAAACCGTTCGGCTCGTGGATCCTGGTGGCGGAAATCGTGGTCTGCGGGCTGGTGCCCGCCCTGATGCTGCTCATGCCTAAGCTGCGCTGCCGCACCGGATGGCTGGTGACCGGCGCATTTCTCGCGTGCATGGGCGTGGCGTTGAACCGCTTCGTGCTGACCGTGCAAACCCTCGCGCTGCCCACGCTTTCGTTCGACCGTTTCCTGGACTACACGCCGAGCTGGCAGGAAACCGCCACCTTCCTCGCGGTCGTCGCCTACGGCGTGCTTGTCTATTCGTTCTCCTTCCGGTACTTCCAACTGTTCCCGCAGGAGCGCGAGCTGAAATTGGAAACGCCTGAGGTGGAAGAATCCGAACTCGTAGGGAGGTATTAAATATGTTGCCTTGGAATTATGGATTTCATTGGAATCCCGGACACGTCATTTTCCTGGGTGCGTTCTACCTCGTTCTCACCACGTTGTCGCTCACGCTCATTGCCGCGGTGCGCCGCTCGCGCCGGGCAATCGCCGAGCACCGGGTCCAACAGATCGGCTGGCACGCGGACTTTCACGACCTCGCGCCGCGCGATCGCGTCTGCCGCCACGTGCTGACCGGCGAATTCAAGCGCCGCGAATGCCCGCATGCGTTCGATTGCCGTGAATGTCAAACGCATGCCAGGCTCATCCAGAACCATCCCGCGCATCAGCCCGAAAAGCCAGAAGAGGAATTGTTCGGAATGGCATTCCCCCTCGACCGTTTCTACCATCGCGGCCACACCTGGGTGCGCCCTGAACCCGATGGCGTCCTCACCGTCGGTCTCGACGATCTCGGCTCGCGCCTCGCCGGAAAACCCGGCCCTGCGGGCCTTCCGCTTCCCGGCTCGCACCTCGAAGTCAACGGCACCGCTTTCCGAGTGTACAACCGCGGCGCCAGTGTCCGCGTGCTCTCTCCGGTGGACGGCGAAGTTATTGCCACCGGTGGTCCGGAGGCCGATTGGATTCTGAAAATCCGCCCCACGTCAGCGGGCGAGCCTGGCCTTCGTCATCTTCTGCGCGGCGCCGAGATCCGCCCCTGGATTTTGCGCGAACTGGAGCGACTGCAACTCTCGCTCTCGGCTACCGCCGGTGTCGCTACGCTGGCAGATGGCGGCGTTCTGGTGGGCGATCTCGCCGCGAGCTGTCCGATCGCCGATTGGGACGCGGTCTGCGGCGAAATGTTCCTGGAGCCTTAGTTCTGAGGTGAGGGGGATGGACGAAGGCCGCGAAAGCGCAGCTGGCCGGTAGAACCGCACCCGCCCGGACACCTGCCGATTTGAGTGTCGGCCCGACGGGCTCCCGTACAGGCGCTACAGCGAAAAGGGGTGTCACGACCGGGATACCAAAACAGAATGAAGGCGCCATGAGCAAGCGCATCGTCCCCGGCGCTTCCAACGCTTAGACGCAATCGTCATCAGTCGGACGACATTGTGCCGGGTTGTTTCCCAACCGAAACGGAAAGCGGGAACGCCACGCCGCCTGCCACCTGTTAGACTCAGGTTTTCAAAGAGAGGTAGCAGCCATTCCCGAATCTGCCGAGCTTTTCATGGCGGGGCTCACCGCGCGGGCCCGCAAACTGAA
>Ga0335073_10000676_pt1 | contig 44367 bp, 39 predicted proteins | sample Lox_Sample_22_FD_207093 | JGI IMG/M metagenome (GOLD analysis project Ga0335073, IMG submission 207093) | Soil microbial communities from Loxahatchee National Wildlife Refuge, Florida, United States - Lox_Sample_2.2 | ecosystem: Environmental > Terrestrial > Soil > Wetlands | place: USA...
CGCGGCAACCGCGCCGCGACTGCTTCGCAGGCGTCTCATTGTTCTACTTCGCCGAGCGCCGCGTCCTCGCGGATCTCCTCGCGTGTCCAGATCTGCACCAGCTCCCAGGCAATCGCGAGCACGATCGGCCCGATAAAGACGCCGATCAGGCCGTGCACGATCAAGCCGCCGATGACGCCCATGAGGACGACCGGCATCGGCGTTTTCAATCCGTGGCCGAGAACGATGGGGCGGAGAAAATTATCGAGCACGCTCACCGGCCCCATATAGGCGGTGAACAGCAAAGCGGCGTGGGTCTCCATGGTCAGCCAGCTCCAAGCGATCGGCAGCAAAATGATGATCGTCGCGCCGATCTGGACAATACCGAGCACCAGCACGAGAAAGCTGAACAGGCCCGCCGCCGGCATTCCGGCAACGATGAGGCCGAGCCCGACGAGCAGCGCCTGCAGCAGCGAAATGCCGATCACGCCGCGCGCCAGATTGCGGATGGTCGCGCCCGCCAGATCGACGAATTCCGCGCCGCGCCGGCTGGCGATATGATGGGTGACAGCCTTGGCAGAATTCACCAACCCCGGACCCGGCACGAACAGAAACCCCGATAGCGCGACCGCGGCAAGGAACTGCAGCGTGTTGATGCCGGCGCTGCCGGCGATGCTCAGCAGACTCGACCCCAGCGGTTTCAGCTGTGGGCTTAGCTCGGCGAAGGCGGCTTTCAGATTTGTCGATGCCAGCTCCCAGAATTCGAAAAATCCTTCGCCGATCAACGGCCAGTTCTTGATCGATTGGGGCGGCGGCGGGACGGACATCGCGCCGGTGTTGATCTGGTCAACGATCGATCCGACGGTTGCAATCATGCTGACGCCCAGCCAGGTTGCGGGTCCGAGCACGATGGCGAAGCTCAATATCGTGATCAGTGTCGCCGCCAGAGCGCGGGGCAGCCGCAGCCGCGACACCATCCAGTCGAAAATAGGATAGAGCGCAACCGAAAGAATAATGCTCCAAACGATGATGGTCAGAAACGGCTGGATCAGCAGCACGGACCAATAGAGCAGGATCGCCAGGCAGCCGAGCTTGACCGCCCACTCGATGGATGTCGCATCGAATGCACCGCGATTGCTGCTCACCGCGGACATCTTTCGGGGCGTTTTTTCGTCCATGTCTGATTGACTCGCCGACGTCGCACCTATTGGCCTTATGCCCACAAAACCGGCGCACGTTAGGACGCGCACACCGAACTTGCACGTGCAAAAGCGACTATAGCAAAATGGCCACGCGCTATATGCGCTAATATACTATTCGTGGTCGGTGCATTAAATGGCATATCAAATAGTCGGTAGAGCGCCGGACGAGGCGCGCGGTCTCCTGGCGGACTTGTGGTAACTGGCGGATTATGATGGCCGGCAGATATTTCGACGACATTCAGATCGGACAGGTCTTCGAGACCGAGCCGCATAAGGTCAGCCGGTCGGAAATCATAAGCTTCGCCGAATCTTTCGACCCGAACCCGTTCCATCTTGATGAGATGGCGGCAAAGCATGTCGGCCTGCCGAGCGTCATCGCCTCCGGGCTGCACACGTTGTCGCTGAGCTTCCGGCTGTTCTTCGATCTTCATCTCTGGGACGATGCGATCATGCCGTCGCCGGGTATCGACAAGGTCCGTTGGCTCAAGCCGCTCCTGCCGGATCAGACGATCCGCGTGCGCGCAACCGTGACCGACACCAAATTATGGAAACCGGCCTACGGCGTCGTCCGGATGCTGCACGAAACCATCGAGACCACCTCGGACAATCCGATTCTCACGGTCGACGCGATGCATCGCCTGAAGCGGCAGACGTCCACAGCCGGCGCGACGTAGGTAGCGCGACGTAGGTAGAGTGTAAGGCGTGTTGCGGCGATATCCCGAGCCCGGGTTGCGCGGAAAGCCTGGCGGAGGGAGCGAAACTGCAAACCAACTCTCTCCCTCAATCCCCAGCGTCCGCCAGAGAGCGCCCAATTCGCTGTAATCCCTACCATTATCTTAGTGACCTAGCCCTTTGAACTTTCATCGGCGAGCGATCAACTATGCCAGCTTGTCGATCAAAAGCGGAACTCCTTTCCCGAGAACCGTGTGTCGGTGAAGTGCCACTCGCGGAGATAAATGGGTTCAATTCGTTTGCTCGATGTCCGTAAGTACCCATGACTTGTCGAAGAGTGACTTGTCCGGGCCATAGAAACGGAACAAGACTTCAAACTTGCCACCGGCTTTGGTGGGAACCCAATTGGTTTCCTTGCCCGTAGGTGCTTTTGGTCCGAAGTACACATCAACGGACCCGTCTGAGTTACGTTGCAAGCCCGGCGATTGTGAGGAGCGACTAGGAGGCGAGACGTCGCGGACTAACCCGTGTGTATCGCGATCATAGACCGTTGCCGACCAATACTGTTTAACCGGAGCGTTGGCTGGCACCGTGAGCCGATAGTTTTTTTCACCATCAAGTGACTGACCCGCCTTGTCCGTAAAGGTCATCAGATAGAACTGACCCGCGCCGAGGTGTTTGGCACTGAAAAACCCAAGTGTGTAAGCGGTGCCTCTGATGTCCACGGGATAGACATTCGGGTTAGAGTAGTTCGTAGCTAGCCCTTCTGCCAAAACAGGCACAAATGGCACATACCAATGGCCGCCGGGATAATACGACGGCGGGAAGTAAGACGTTTCGTACTTATTCTGCAGCCATGCGTGGGCTTCAGCCATTGCGGCCTGCAAAATCCCCTTTGTCCGTTCGTCTGGCGCGAAGGGCTTGCCTTTCTCAATGCCGATAGAAGAAAGTTTGTCGATCATGACCTTGTCACGCTCGATCCACGGCTCTCTCTGAACGATACGATTAAGCGCCTCGAAGAAGCGGAGGTCGTAGGGAATATTGGCATCGTAAACCACGTCAATCGCGTCGACGAATGTCGTTGCGGGCGGATTTGCAGCCGCCGACAACGGATAGAGTTTTATCCGCTTCGCATATGCGACCGCTTTCGCGATGTCTTCTTCACTTCCGCTTTTCAGTATGGAGCGCAGCAACGCGAACCCTTGATAGGTCTGTGCTGGCATTGGGATATAGCCAGCGGGCAAAGGTTCCTTATAGTCCGGCGGCAGGATCAGGTACTTGCCGCCTTGGCCCTTATCGACGCCAGCGGGTCCCACGTCTTCAATCGCCGTCTGCCAAACATCATCAACCGAACCTACTATAGTTCCATCACCAGCGGCCGGAATTTCCAGCACGACAGGTCCAACATCCTTCGTGTCAAAGAATGGCATGAAGTAGATCGCGTCGGGATTGGGCGTCAGCGTTTGGTCCTTCCAACCGAATAGCCGTGACCAAAACACGATCTTGTTGCTGCCTGGTCCGGCCTTCGCATCGCGGACCATTGCTTGATACATCATATCGAAATTGACCGCTGGCACCCCCCAAATGACGGCCTCGACCGCACGGCGATAAATCGTGCGTTTTGCAAGCTCGTCGGCGGAGAATGATTGCGCGAAAGCTGGATGGCCGAATGCCACCAGCGCGATTGCGAAAACGGACAGGATAGCCGACGTTCTTGCTCTCATGACTGATCCTCGGAACAATCTTCGTTTTTCCGACTGGCGACTACACCGTGCAATGGCTTCGTCTTACGTCGGTTGGATGTCAGGCAGAACCCAAGTTTTGTCGAAGTAAGCCTGCGTCGGACCGTAAAGCCGGAAGTAAGTAAACCAGCCCTTTTTCGGCAAGGTTTTGATCCAGTTGCTCTGGGGCTTGCCCTTGGGTGGCGTTGGACCGAAGTACAGATCGACCGAACCGTCTGCGTTCTTTACGATGTCGTCGCGCGATGAGCGGTCTGGATAGCTGCCGGTGTCAACGAAACAGCGGCTCTCGTTGTCGTAAACGGTGAAGGACCAGAACTGCGCCACCGGCGCGTCCTTTGGCACATGAAGTGTGTACTGCTTGCCACCGTCAAGCCACTGATCCTTGCCGTCCTTCGAAGCCTCCAGATAGACCTGACCAGCACCCACGGGCCGCCCCATCATGCCAACGGTCACGCCAACCGCCTCGTAGAACCACGACGAGCGTTCGTCGAGTTGGGTGTTGTTGGTCGCCTCCTGATCGGTCTCCTTCATGAAGAGCGAATACTCCCACTTCTTCCCCGGCCAAACAACAACGCCAGGAAAACGCTTGGCATATCCATTGGCCCGCGCCATCAGTTCACCGACGTCGGACGCCTGCAAGAGGATTTTCTTTTGCCGTTCGTCCGGGTTGAAAGACTTGCCCTTTTCGATGCCGAGCGGGATCAGGCCAGCCAGCGTGATACGGTCGCGTTCGAGCGCTGGCTCCTCCTTGACTAACCGTGACAACAACACCCAATACGCTAGACCGCGCGGCTGCTCTCCATGCCACATGCGGCCATCCGGGCGGATATGCGCGAGCGTGGGCGGATTGTCGCGCTGGCTATACGGATAGACTTGCATCTTCCCGATGGTGGCCTTGGCCTCATCGAGATTGGCGGAAAGCCCGCGCTGGCCGGACCAGACATTGTTGGTCGGCGACCGAAACACGAAATAGCCTTCGGGCTTCATGTCAGGGTCGTTAGGTCCGACGATGAGATACTTGCCACCCTTCTGCTGGTCCGGGCCCAAGGCTCCTGTATCGGTGAGAGGACGCTGCCAGAAGTCGAGAATGCCACCGGCAATCGCGCCTTCCGGAAACTCGAACACAAGCGGACCCGTCTTTGTGAGATTGGGGAACGCCATCGAATATGGGGTGGTGGCGTTTGCAGTCAGCAGGCCCAGCTTGTCCTTGAAGTCGAAGTAATCGACATATTGAAGGTCTTGAGCGCCGAACTTGTTACGCTGTTCGTCCTGCCATTGCCCCATTGCCGTGTAGGGGAGAGCCCCTGCGTGGCGCGCTGAAAATCCATCTCGTCAAACAGCTTCGTGACGGTGGCATCACTTGGATAGCCGTTGACGACTTCTAGCTTTCCTACTGGCGTGTCGATTGATCCGTTTGACGGGACTTCCGCTTGTGCAACAGTCGGTGCAACCAAAGTCGGCAGCGCCATTCCACCAAGAGCGGCGACCGATGTCGCGCAAATACCGCTCTTCATCGCAGTGCGCCGTGTGAAATTGACGTATTTCATGGCGTCGCTCCCATTGTGGCCGTGAGGAAGCTTAGGCTGGAAAAAGGGCACGTTAATGTCGCCCATGGGTCATTAGCCGACACCCAAGCCGCTTCTGCCGAATGTCCGCTAACTGAAATGCGGGCCTTTGAGCGAGGACCTTTGTCATCATATTTTTTAGGTCGTACGCTTGGGCAGGCAGATTGAGCCTGTCCGTGCATCACTACAAAAAAAGGGACGCCACCATAGCGTCTAATGTTTCAAAAACGTTGCATCGAAGGGAGAACACCATGTCGCGATTTTACAAGAAGGCCGCGATTTTCTGTGTGGTCGCCGCAAGCGGTGCCGTGCTTAGCGCAATGCCCGTAACAATCGAAAGCTCACCAACTTCGGGTATTGTGTTGTCTGTTGACCAAGCACAAGCTCGCGTTGGTCATCCGGGCAGTGCAGTTAGTGTTGCGGGAGCCAATCGACGCCATCGGCGTGCGGACCGGCGCTGCGCGACGGGCGTCACCTGCTGACTGTCAGCGGCTGGAAAGATTGCGATCCTGAGCGACGCCGGAGGTCACTTCGATTGGCGGCCTCCGAGCGGTATCGTCTCCGCATAGCCAGCGCGTTGCCGCTTTTCACTGAAAGATATCGATGTCCGTCCGAGTTGGGTCATAGGCGGTCTTTCGGCCGCATTCGCCTCAAGTCCGCTCAGCACCCGACAACGGACTTAATTCGGCAATGGTGCGACTTCGGCGTTGTGCCAGAAGCCGACATCAGGCTGTCCCAAAGCCGCGGTCCGCTTTACCTCCGAAAGCGGACATCCATCAGCGCGATTTCCACGTCCGCTAAACGCCATTAGGCGACATTCATGCCGCACTGTTGGGCGTCATCGCGTGGAGCTCGAAATTCGGTCACACAGAAACTCTATCACCGCGCGCACCCTCTTGGTTTGTGTGAGATCCCGATGCACGAGAACGAAAAGCTCCATTGCCAATACCTTCTCGGGCGGAAGAAGGCGAACGAGGTCGGGGTCCTTATCAGCAGATAAGGAGGGTAGGATCGCCAAGCCCACGCCTGCTTTACAGGCAGCGTAGTGGATGCGCATTGAATTCGCTTCAAACGCCACAATTGCATCGCGAGCATGTTCGGCAAGCCATGGACCACCGCGGAAATGGGCACATTCCTCCGTCCAGGAGATGATGTGAAGATCAGATAAGCTGCAGAGTTCCGGCTCTAGATTATGCGCCTCAGCATAGGACTTTGCGGCGTAAAGCCCGCATTTCCACCAACCAGCATGTCGGATCAAAAGATCGTTCTGTACCGGCCACACAGTACGCAGGGCAATATCTGCCTCTCGACGGCCCAAGTTTGCCAAGCGCGTATCACCGACAAGCTCCAGAACAATCTCAGGGTATTGCACTCGAAATTCACCAAGTAGCGGGCCGATCAGGTGCGTCGCAATTTCATCAGTAGTTGTCACGCGGACTTTTCCTGACGGGCGCAAATCGCGACCAAGCACCTCGCGCTCTACTTTCAGTACAGCGTCTTCGACTTCCTCAGCCCTAATGCGAACCGCCTCTCCGTTCTCGGTAAGGGTGAACCCTGTTTGATTTCGGCGAAATAGACGCGCCCCCAATTTGCTTTCCAGGGCAGTGATCCGCCGGCCCACAGTTGCAGGGCTGGTCTTTAGACTACGCGCGGCGTCCGCGAGGCTACCGGACCGCGCAACCGCAAGAAAATGCTTGAGATCATCCCATTCCATAAGGGATTCAAATATGAACGGCGAGCATTCAATTATTGACGTATGCCCCTGAACTTTCAAGCTGCTAGACTTGTGGGCGCCCGAGCAGTTGGCGCGCAATATAACTCCGCGAGTCCACCATATGAGGCTCTTCGACCGTAGGCAATTTTTGCACCTTGCTAGGGGCGCTGCCGCGCTGACGGGATTGTCCGTCATCGCTAGGGCACAATCCTATCCAACACGTCCTGTGCACATAATCGCGGGATTTCCTGCCGGCGGCCCGATAGATCTTGGCGCTCGCATCGCAAGCGAAATGTTATCCGAACGCTTCGCTCAAAACTTTTTAGTCGAAAACCATCCCGGTGCAGCCGGAAATTTAGCCGTTGAGGTGGTCATGCGATTACCCGCTGACGGCTACACGCTGCTAGCGGTAGGCCCACCTGCCGCAATAAATGCGACACTGTATCAGAATCTCGAATTCAACTTCCTCAAAGATCTCGCACCGGTAGCCGGAGTATACAGCGTGCCGTATGTCATGGAGGTCACTCCGTCGTTGCCTACCAGGACAGTCAAGGAGTTTATTGCTTACGCCAAGACCAACCCGGGGAAAATCAATTTTTCCTCGAGCGGCAATGGCAGTGGCCAGCATATTGCCAGCGAGATGTTCAGAGTAATGACAGGCGTCGATATAGTGCACGTCCCCTACCGCGGTACCCCGGACGCTCTCATCGACTTGATGGCCGGCCGAGTTCAAATGATGATCGATCCGATCTCTTCGTCGATTGAGCACATCAGGGCAGGCAAGTTGCGTGCGCTCGCTGTAGCGAGCCTCACTCGATCCGAGGCACTGCCGGAACTCCCGACCGTCGACGAATTTGTGCCCGGGTTTGAGATGACCGCGTGGTATGGCGTTTGTGCGCCTAACAAAACGCCTGCCGACATCGTGAACAGGCTTAACGAAGAGATTAACGTCGGGCTTGGGAAAATCGCGATGAAGAAGCGTATTGCCGATCTAGGCGCTGTGTCACTTATCGGTCCACCTGCTGAATTCGGAAAGCGCATCGCAAAAGATACAGAGAAATGGGGCGAAGTGATCCGGGCGGCCCACATTACGGCGACGTGAATTATGAAGGATCATTAGCCGACATTCCTCGGCTTGGGCCATGTCTGCTTTGCCTCCAATAGCGGACATCAGAGCGGACGAGATCGATGTCGGCGATGTGCCAAATCCGGAAGTGGACCAGTCTATTCTATCACCTCATCGGCAAGAGCCACAAAATTCGGAGGCAATTGGATGCCTGTGGCCCTCGCGGTCTTGAAGCTGATTACCAACGGATAGTGGGCCGGCTCTTCGAACGGCAGATCGGCCGGCCGCGCACCGATGAAGATACGCGCGACAAGACCGGCGGCGCGGTTCACGCATTCCTTCAGGTCAGCGCCATAAGACATCAAGCCCCCATCACGAACAAAGAAGTCGTATTCGTAAAGCGCCGGAATACGGTGGTGGTCTGCGTAATCGAAGACCCGTTTGCGATTGAGGTTAGTGAGCACGTCGGCAACCATGAGAATGGCGTCGGGCGGTTCGCTATCCATGGCTTCGAACACACCGTTGAAGTCGTCGGGCGCGCGCACGCCGAGCGGTTGTATCGCCACTTCGATCGACCGCGCGGCTTCCGCGGATGCCTGGTAGCGCATGCTCATGCCCAAGTCATCCCTGTTCCACAGCATGGCGATCCGTTTCAGCTTCGGCACTGCTTGCTTGATCAACGCCAGGCGCTTAGTGGAGAGCGTCGTTGCGTTATCCGAAATGCCGGTGATGTTACCGCCCGGCCGTGCCAGGCTGTCAATCAGACGGGTCGCGACCGGGTCGCCTCCTCCCCAAGCGACCACCGTCGGCACATTTTCAACTTTGCAGGCAAGTATGGTCGGAAAGCCTATCGCCACGATCACATCGACTTGATGCGTCTTCATCGCGCGGATGATCGCGCCGAGCTTGCTCGTGTCACCGGCCGCCCCGCGAGCGTCGAGTGTCAGGTTTTTGCCGAGCGTATAGCCACGCTGATCAAGCTCTTTGAGCAAGATTGCGCCAAGTGGCGATTTGTCATCTAGTGGCGCTCCCGGCGTGAGCGTGCCGAGACGGAACACCTTCGACGACGATTGCGCGCTCGCCACGCGCGGGCAGACAATCGCTGCGCCGGCAATAGCCGAGATGAAGTCGCGGCGTTTCATGGGGACTTCTCCCTACCGAAGGCCGCCACACTAGCATATCGCCAAGCGCAATTTGTACTTGGAATGACAGCACAACAAGGCACTGATGACCATTAAGGGTCCATTCGGCGACATTGAGACCGGGCGGCGTGAAGTCCGTTCCAGCCTCGAGAGCGGACATTTGTCAGAGATCGCGGTATGTCAGCGACGTGCCGATACGAAAGTTGTACGGCTGCGAATTTTCGCGAAAAATCCGAAACGAGAAGCAATCGCTGATTCGTATAACCTCAGTCGCGCTACCGAAGTCGCCTATGAGTTTTCCGTGGGGCGATGAGGCCCCTCATATCTTTACGCGAAAATCGCGTCAGCAGCCCTTAGAATTTTTGAGCATCAGTGCGAAACGACTTTTGCAACAGTATCTGCCAAAAGGGGATCCAGCGCTACAACGCGCCTATTGAATGAACTGACTGTTCTGTTAGTTCTCGAATCGTCGAAAGAATCCAATTCCGTTCCGGCTGGATTGGAACAATCAACTGAATCAGACTTCCGTCGCACTTGCTGCTGCCGATCCTGGGATCCGAAAGAACTCCGGAGGTTACGCCGTAGATTGAAACCCGTCCGCCGGTCTCGGTGTAAACCGGCCCGCCGCTGTCTCCTTTGCAAACCGCGGCAACGTCCTTTACGGGACGGGCGAACTTGAAGAGTGGGACTTCGGCTTGAATCATTTGACGTAATCGCTCGGCGTTCGATTTGGGATTGGAGAACGAGCCCAGCAAGAAATCCGTGTCGGAACGCAGGATGCGAACGCGGGTCCAATCCGCCTCGCGTGCGTTCCACAGCCCCTCGCTGTAGCCTGCCGTCCTCACGATCTTGCCCGGAGTCAGCGGCTCGGAACTGAGAGCGGCCGGCTTCGCCCCGCAAAGCGGTGTTTGCAACCGGATCACTGCCAAATCGGGGGTCGGCCAATCTTGGCCATCGATCGAAACCGATTTTTCGTCGGGTGGATAGAACACGTCATCCACGCGCGCATGCGAACAGTCTTGATAAAGCGAGGACTTCAAGATCACCACCAGAAACGACAATTCTGCCGTGCAGTGGGCTGCGGTCAGGACCATTCGGTCGCCGATCACCACTCCCGAGCAACCGGGGCCTGAAATTTCAACGACCGAGCGGCGGATTAAGTCGCCGACGTAAGCGGCTTGGCCGCCGACAACAGCACCGGCCGTAGAACTGCCCAGTACGCTCGAAATAAGACAAAGTGAAAAGATTGAGTTTCTTTCAAATCTGAAGCTCGGCATCTGTGCTGCCCAAACTAAGCCGGTGCCATCCCGATGCCAGAGATGGCGACGCCCTGTCCTTCAGGGTCTCTCAATTTTGGCTTAGCGTTCCCTCCACTTTTCCTTTGCAGGGCTTATGCCGGGGTCGCTGAGGGGGGCGCAGCGTTACGAGTGGAATGAAACATTGCGCTATCTGTTGTTCGAGGAGCGCCTGGCTTCCGCCCTCGAATGCCCCCAGTCCGCTTCGGGGCAAAGGCCGCCCCCCGGACGATGCCCCCGTTAGGTCGGCTTCGGCCCGTATAAGGGACTTATGCCGGACACCTTCGTAGGTCGGCGACGTGCCAACAACGGAAGTCGTCACGTTCATTCGATAACCTCGTCGGCGCGGGCGATCAGCGACGGTGGCACAGTCAGGCCGAGCGCCTTGGCGGTCTTGAGGTTAATCACCAGTTCGATTTTATTTGGGCGCTCAACCGGCAGCTCTCCGGGCTTGGCGCCCTTCAGAATTTTATCGACGAAGACCGCTGCGCGGTGATAATTCTCCACGAGATTAGGACCATAGCTCACCAGCCCGCCAGCCACGACCGATTCACGGTTGAAAGATATCGTTGGCAGCCGCGCGTTCGCCGCCAGTTCTGCAATACGCACCCGATAGGCCGCGAACGTAACGTCGGGCGGAACCAGTACTGCCTCGACCTTCTCATGTGCAAAGTGCGCAAAGGCACGCTCAAAGTCGTCGGGAATGCGGTAATCAAAATGCACGAGGGCGAGCGACGCCTTGGCCGCCGCATCTTGGATCTCGCGCCATTGCGGTACGTGTAGCGGGTTCACGACATTGATGATTGCGCCGACGCGCGCAAGATGAGGAAGCAATTCCCGGATAATATCGATCTGCTTGGATGCCAGGTCCTCAGCGAAGTTCGTGAGCCCGGTGACGTTCCCGCCAGGATGAGACAGGCTTTGCACAAGACCGAAGCTGACTGGGTCTGCACCGTTCGCCATGACGATCGGGATCGTACTGGTGGCCTTGCTCGCGGCGAGATTGGCGGGCACGGGCGCCGACACGATCACCCTGGGCTGGAGACGGACTAGCTCCGCCGCCAACGCCGGAAGGCGGTCGAGGAAGCCGTCGGCGTAACGATACTCAAGGCGAATGTTGACTCCCTCGACGTAGCCGAGCTCGCGCAGGCCGGCGCGAAACGCGTCGTACCTGTCCGCCATGGTGGCAGCAGACGCACCTTCAAGCACGCCGATCAGTGGGGGCTGCGATTGCTGGGCCCACGCGTCAAGCGAGCCAGCTACCGCTGTTCCCGAAAGAACGGCTAAGAACGTACGGCGCCTCACCGACCACCCCATCGAAGTTGACACCGGAGCTATATCACCTCATCGCACTTTGATGTGGCGCGGAGCAAGGTATCACGTCCGCAGGTCCGAGTTGGCTCATCCGCGACCGCGAGCCAGCGGTAAGTTGAACTATGTCCGCTATGCCCCGACAAACGACCAAATTTCGCACCTTGCCGAAATGTCGTGACGGGCCAGGAGGAGACATCACGCCGTCGTCTTATGCTACGTTCTCTGGCCACCAGAGACTAAGTTTAGTCCTGATCAACGGCGAGCGCGTCGTCAATTTGAGGCTCGGGGAACGCGGAGTTGTCCATGAAGCATTGCATAATTGCTGCATTGGCCGGCGCGGTACTGATTTACGTCGGACCGGGCGGCGCACAGGTGCCGGACAATCCCACTGTTTCGTCGCAACGGGAATTGGTAATCGGCACAAAGGAAGCGCCGCCCTTTGCAATGAAAACTGCCGTCGGCACATGGCAAGGCATCAGTATCGACCTCTGGCGTCGCGTCGCAGACGAATTGCACCTGCAGTACCAGTTCGTCGAGGAGCCAGATGTGCAGGGATTGATTGACGGAGTTGCCGCGGGAAAGTTCGACGTTGCCGTGGCCGCCTTGACCGTGACAGCTGGGCGTGAGCGCGTTTTGGATTTCACGCAGCCCTTCTACGCAACGGGACTTGGTATCGCAGTTCCGGCTGGAGGAGAGGCAAGTTGGCTGCCGATTGTACGCACCATGACGTCGTTCGGCTTTGCCCAAGCGATCGTGGGCTTGATTGGATTTGCATTGGCCGCCGGGTTTCTCGTTTGGTTCTTTGAGCGCCGCCACAATGAAGATTTCGGTGGTGGTCTTGCTAAGGGATTGAGTTCGGGCGTCTGGTGGTCAACGGTAGCAATGACGCAACGTAGCACTGGGAATTTTGGTCCGCGAACTCATCTCGGACGCATAGTAGCGATCGTGTGGATGATCGCCTCGATAGTCATAATTGCCATATTTACAGCGAGCATCACGTCAGTGCTCACCATCAAGCACCTGCAAGGGGCGGTGCACGGCGTCAGCGATCTATCGGCTGTTCGAGTTGGAGCATTGGCCGGAACTTCCACTGAGGACACGCTTTCCGATATGCGAATAAACTACCAACAATTCGCGACATTGCAGGACGGCCTCAAGGCACTGCGCGCACACAAAGTTGATGCATTTGTATATGACAAACCCCTGCTTGCCTGGGCAATAGAGCAAGGTTTTTCGTCCTCAATCGTCTTGGTCGATGCTTCATTTGAGCCCCAAGAATATGCATTCGCCATCCCTGGCAATAGTCCGCTCAGAAAAGGACTCGACGTTGCAATTCTCGACGCGATACACAGCAACTGGTGGGAACAAACCACCTTCCATTATCTCGGTACGCGGTAGGTATCGCTCGCTCGCCAGCGAGGCAAATCGAGAGAGCGTCGAGATGTCTACCTCGGGTCATGACCTGCCCTCAAGGCAGCGTCGTCGCTTGGTCCGCTATTCCCTCAATCCCAGACATCTGAAAAAGAGTGGGCGAGGTCAGTTCAGGGCCATTAGCTGCCGTGAGCAAGCGCAGCAAAATAGTTTATTCGATCACCTCGTCGGCCACCAATTGCATCGAATAGGGACCAAAACTGCCGGGCAGGCCTCGTCGGCAACCGCGGGCATGAGGGCTACTTGATCACAAAGAAGTCATACTTGATATGGTTGCCTCTTTGCAGCTCGGTCATTTTTCCGACTGCTTGTACCGCGTTCAGCCAGCTATACCGATCCGAGGTCGTTTCAAAAGTTGGCGCCACAATGAAGTAGCAGTCATTAGTTTTGAGCAATTCGCCCCGTGATAATCTATCATCGCTTTCCTTGGAGCACTGCTGAATCCCATTATAGAAGACGTATATGATTTGGTTGTCATCAGTCTGAACAATAAGGCGCACGCCGATCCGGCCAGCACCGGAGGCGAGAGGCGTAAACCAGTCGCCGGACGGCGGTATGATCTTTCCTTTGATGCGTGGCCCGTCCACCCAGCCGCCTGGAATATCCACAACACGATGGGTGCCGGTCGCGAAGCCTTCCTTGAGTTCCCGGTAAATCGTCATGACGTACTCGGCCTTCAAGGAGGTCGTTTGCGCTATCGCGGTTTCGTAAAATGAAGTTGCAAAGAGAGCGCAGCTGATCGAGGCGGCCGCAAATAGCCGAGTGCTCGTTATCATGATCGCCTCCGCGCCTGTTTGCAGGTGTGACTACAGATCATCGCCAAGCCGCTCGCCAAGATCGGTCGAGTCTGATCCACACTCTGTCGGCAGCCTCGTCACCCTCGTCGATGCTCCATCCCTCGATCATCATGATCAGAGGATTAAATTCCGCGGCATCGATTGGAGGCGAAGCTGGCAAAAGACTCAGCGCCGGTGCAACTGCGGTTAGGGCTACGCCTGTGACGAAATCTCGCCGGTCAATCGTCATGCCGTTGCTCCTTCTCGAATGGCCGATCGATGTGGTTGCAGTGATGACGCCCGAAATGCGGAAGTATGGCCTCACCGGCAGGTGACTTCGGATTCGACTTCGAATGCAGACGCCGCATCGTTGGCAGAAATCGCGATGTCGTGGGCTTGTTCGAGCGCGCGCAGCGTAGGTCTATTGCTCGCATTGACGCGCGCTAACTGGAGAGCCTTACGCAGATCATTGCCACTTCCGGCATAAAACTCTGCGCCGTGGTCCGCGAACGCAAGCAAATGACGTTCGAGTAGCGATTCGAACCCGGAGTGGGCGACTTTCATGCGCGATGCAGATTCTTCAAACCTACCGTCCGCCATCAGAACGTCGGCGAGCCGCCAATCGACCTCTGGATCGCCGATCGCCAGTACCTGCCGAAGCAGCGCTTCCGCCTCGCTGAAGTTTCCTTCCGCGTAGCAAATCTCGGCCAGATGCACACGCGCTTTCGTGTACATTGGCAAGACCGCGATTGCCTGCCGATACCAACAGGCTGCAAGGGCTGGATCGGGCTCCAGGGCAAGTTCGCCCCAAAGCATGCCCAGTTGAAAGCAAACCTGGGCAATAGGAAATGGCGACACGTCCAGGTACGAACGCAACGCCTCTTTGTAGGTCCGGTCAGCGGCGGTGAAGTCGCGAAGATCGGCCAACAGGGAGCCGAGCGCAACTAAGTCTCCTAGGTCCTGGGTTCTGTTTGCCATCCCGCGCCGCGCCTCGAGCACGCCGTCGAGATCATTTCCGCAGGCTTGATCGATATTCAACCGAAGCCGATCGACATCCGCGGCCGGCGCGCCGCCAATCTCGGCCTGTGAAAGATGATGCCTGGCGTCGGCGAAGCGGTGCGCCATTGACGCCACCTGCGCCTGGATCAACGCCGCTCGCGCTGACGCCATGCCCGCTTGAGCGACCTGGGTCGCCAATAACGCGACACGATCAAGAGCAGATACGTCGCCGACAAACTGCAACGTCAATTGCTCGTGTTCGACGACTGTTTCGGCAATTCCGTCACGCGCCGGATCGGCGAAGAATCTGGTCCACGATCGCCGGCGCGCGCTTTCCAGATTTATGATCGCGATTTCACCATCGGTGGTCGGCGTGATGGCGCTATCAATCTCCTGAACGACGGTCACTTTGCGGCTCCAAAGCGCTGCTTTAGGCTGGCAAGTCCCGTCTTGAGCAGCGCCGAGACGATCGCCTTCACGACGATGTCCGGCTGGTTATCCGCGAGAAACTGCGAACGCCATTCGACAACGCTGCCGTCGCCCTTGGGCTTTACCCCGAGCGCCCCGGTGTAATTCGAGGCCGGAATGCCGCTGAGGCTGGTATAGCGATAGAACCTACTAGACGTATCAGACTGATCTAGACGCTCGATGATCTGCTTGCCATCGATCGTCTCGATCGTGCGCAACTGGCCAACGCCCGATCCCGTCATCGTCACCTTCGCGACCAGCGGGTGCCAGGCTGGATCAAATCCGCCAATCAGGGCCCACACCGCATCCGGCGTTGCGGCAAGGTCGACGCTGTCGGCGACCATCTGTAACTCGGTGTTTGGAGATGCGAGGTATGGAAAGGCATTGGTACCTGGCTTCGTCGCTGCCGTAGCTCCACCCTGGATGAACTCGCGATCCCGGTTGACCATCCACGTCACCAGAATGTCGATGACGTTTGCATTGACAGTGCGTCCACCTCCGGTTTGGTAAGCTCGTCCGTTAATAGTGCTCTTTTCAATCTCAAGATGGCTGGTGTCGGTGGTCGGCTTGGCAACATCGAACAAAAGGAAATCGTCAAGAAAGACATTCACATTGGCGGCCAGGGCGGCGGGCGTCCAGTCCGCCACGCCATCACGCATGTCCCAATTTTTCAAGCTCGCTGTCAGACGCTGATGGAATACCGGCTTGAGGTCGGCGGAGATTGCAAACGGTGTCTCCTGATTCCAGAGGTCGCGCAGATCAAGCGGGCCGGCCGCGGTGTTGCCGAGGCGCATGTTGGTTTGTTCCGGCCTGCCGACCCAATCGATCCGCGGCGGCTTTTGCCCGATGACATTTGGTTTTAGGGGCACCGTTTCGGCAATAGCGCCGAACAGAGTCCCCTTGTCTGGATCAAGCACGCGTCTGGTGTCGAACTCTATGACGATAGAGAGCACGTTATCGTGCAGCAGCAGGTTGGGTCCCTTCCTTGTGGGTGGATCAAGCCACGCCAGATAAAACGGGTCTGAACGCAATCCCGCAAATATGCGGAAGACGCCGTCCGGCGTTGATGTCCCTTTTTCGTCGTTGACGACGATGGGGAGGGTTCGTCCGTCGGGAAGAGTGCACGTTCCGCTCTGGACCGGACTGGTCCCTGCGGTGGCGCGTTTGAGATTGTCGAAACGGCAACTGAACCGAATTTCCTCCTCTCCCGGCTGAAATTTCGCACCGTCGCCGAGACCGGCCACGGTGACCCAACGCACCGCGATGGCGTACTCGACGGCGTTGGAGAACATCGCACTTGTGCCGGCGGAGGGGAAAACACATGCGGCCAACACCGTGCGGCTGTGATTCTCCGGGCTGATGAAAGCGAACAGATCGGAGAGGTCGGCTGCCGGATCGCCGACTTGCCTCGGCCCATCAATATGGTCGGACATTCGTCAAGCTCCGTTGCTATCGGGCCTAACTGTGCGACGCCGTGGCGTGATCGGCTCGCTGGTCACGCCACGGGTGCCAGAGATCGTTACTGCTTTTGCGGCAGGCTTGTTTCCGGTGGACCGCCAAATGGCGTAACCCGGTCGGGCTGTTCCGGAATGGACTTCAGATATTCGACGAGCGCCCAGCGCTGATCGTCGGTGAGCAGCGGACCGATAACACCATCGCCACGCGAGCCGTCCTGGAATGAGTGGCCGGCGTTCGAGTTTCCGAGCAGGCTCGTATCGAAGACGAACGTATTGGGTCCGCAAGTTGTGTCAAACCCCACCTTGATGGGATCGAACTCCCGGCCGATGCAAAACCTTTTCGAACGCTCCGCAGCCGGCACCAGCATCTCGTAAAGGTTGGGTACCGAGCCATTGTGCAGGAATGGCGGCGTAGCCCACACGCCGTCACGCGGCGCCGCCTTGTAGACCCCATCCGGCGCCGGCGGCTCTGGCAGTTCCCGATAACCGTTCAGATCCACCAGCTGCTCCGGTGTCAATTTCAGCTTTGCGAGAGCCCTCTTGGTGATTTCGCGCTGGAGACTTCGGCTAAATAGCAGCAGGGGAACAGCGTCCTTGCCGCGAAACTCCGGGGGCAGATAATTGCTGAGTTGGCCGGTGACGGCGAATGGCCGGACGGCCTCGGCCTGCGTGCGATCGGTGCCCACATACGATTGGGGCACCAAGCCCACGAGGACGAAACGCTTGCCGTACTTGTTTGGCTCACTCCATGTGTAAGGCCAGGCATTGTGGCAGCCCGAGCACAGAACCATAAAGAGCGCTTTGCCCTTCTTTGCCTTATCGCGATCGATCTTGCCGAAGACGTCTTCGGGCCAGCTCGGCGGCGCCAGCCGTTCCAACTGGTGTTCAACACGTTGAAGCTCCGGGATGGCCGCATTCGATTCGAAGAGCCCATCCGCAGGACTTTTAGCCTTCAGATTTATAGGCATGTAGACGCCCATTGTCTCGCCAAAATTGCGCGCCAGCGGATCCTGAATAATAGCCGCCCACTGCGTCCACAATCCCTGCGGAGCGTTCCACAGGAAAGGCGGCTTGACCGGGGCGATAGGCGTTGACGTGTTCGCCAATAGTCCCGTCGTGTTGGCGGTCACCCTGTTTTGGATCATGGTAAGTGCATCAATGCGCCCCGGCCCCCACGGCGAAACAGTTGCACTGCTTTGTGTAGCATATTGGTATATCGCCGCGGCCTGACGCTCCAAGCGTTCGCGTAACTTGGCCTTGGCTTCGGGACTTGCGGCTCCCAGCCGTGACGCCAGCCGATCGAACTTGGCCAAGTCCGTCAACGTCGCTTGAACCGCGGCATTGGCGGCTTGAAAATAGGCTTGAGGGTCAAACAAACTATGCCCGCCGTCGATACGAACGTGTTTGCCCTTGTAGTTCAGTTCGCCCACATGGCAGGCCGCGCAGGTTACGCCTGCGTATTCGCCAGCCGGCCACTCCCCAATCGTCGTCGCTACATTAGTCTTGCTGATACCAATCGGTAACCCGTCGGGATTCATCCAGTTGGATGCTTCGGGGATCAGGCCGTAGCGGACGCTGTTGGCGTCTGATCGGAACAGCTCCTGACCGCCGGCGACCTCCAGGTTCAAAAAGATGTCATAGGAGAGAACCGCCGAGCCCTGCGAAAAATGGTAGTACCATTCGCGATCGTCGTCGGACCACGCTTGATTGAGATGGATTGCCGACTGATCCGAGGGCGCCTGCGCGGCAATCGGAAGCGGCAACAATACGCTCCCAACGCACGACAGCAGGATCAACACCGCAGGCAGGAAAAAAGCGCCTAGTGGACGATTGCTTCGACGCATATTGCTTCTCCGGATTTCGATAGAGCTCGGGCGTGAAGAAACGCGGAAAACATTCTATACTGTGGGCCGTCGGCGTCTACTGCGCCGCTTGAAAGATCCCTTGCAAGGTCGACTATGATAGAGTCCGGAGTACGGGAGTTTTGGTGATGAGGACCGCCTATCTCGCTGGCGCCGCACTTTTTGCTTTGGCGGTGAGCCCCGCCGCGCAGGCCGCCGATATGGCAGTCAAGACGCCGCCACCCACACCCACGCCGTCCTACTACAACTGGTCGGGACTTTATGTCGGCGCCAATTTTGGCGGCGCTTGGACGAGCGGCGATCTCAATGTACCGGGCAACAATTTCTACGGCGGTCTCTCCGAGTTCATCGGCGGCATTCACGCCGGCTACAATGTCCAGACCGGCAACTTCCTGTTCGGCATCGAGGGTACATCGGATTGGGCAACGTTTAATCATCCATCACTGCCGGCTGCGACGCTTGGCTCAGTCAGCGAACACTGGATCGGCACGGCTGCCGGCCGCTTTGGAATCGTTGCCGATCGCTGGCTGGTCTACGGCAAGCTCGGCGGCGGCTGGGTTGAGAGTACGGCGATTGTTAATGCGTTCGGACCAAGCTGGAGCGGTTCGAGCACCAAGGACGGATGGCTGCTCGGTGGCGGTCTCGAATACGGGTTCAAGCCGCACTGGACGGTCAGGTTGGAGTACGACTACCTTGAGCTGGCCGGGTGGAATTCGGCAACGTCTCCCGCGATCCCGCTCAATCGCAACGTGCAAATGGTCACGGCCGGCATCAGCTACAAGTTCGAGAGCGGTGGAACGAATAAAACCGCACCGTCGAGCTCCGGCGAAGCCTCGGAAGATTTGGCAAAGCAATCGCAGAATCCAATCGCCGATCTGGTCAGCGTACCGTTTCAGAGCAATACCAATTTCAACGCCGGACCCTTCAACCGCACCCAGGAAGTGCTCAACATTCAGCCGGTCGTGCCCATGCACGTCAGCGCTGATTGGAACATGATCTCGCGCACTATTGTTCCGGTCGTCAGCCAGCCGAATCCAACATTAAACAGCAATACCAACGGAATCGGCGATATCACTCAATCGTTGTTTCTGTCGCCGGCGAACTCAGGTGCCCTAATCTGGGGCGCCGGTCCGGTGTTCACCGTTCCGTCCGCGACTGATCCTATTCTCGGCACCGGCCATGTACTGCTCGGCCCGACCGTGGTCCTGCTGACAACGCCGGGACATTGGGTGATCGGCGTATTGGCCAACAATCAATGGTCGGTCGGCGGCAATCCGTTGCGGCCTGCGGTGAACTCGTTCCTCGCCCAGCCGTTTCTCAACTACAACATGGCGCATGGCTGGTACTTGACTACGGCGCCGATCATGACCGCGAACTGGCTGGCGGCACCAGGCCAGCAATGGACTGTCCCGATCGGTGGCGGCTTAGGTCGCGTCTTCAAGGTCGGTGATCAGCCGGTCAACGCGTCGTTAGCCGCTTACTACAACGTCATAAATCCAACGGGCGCACCTAACTGGCAATTACGGGCCAGTCTCGCGCTACTATTCCCGACAAGGTGACCGACGCCGGCGATGTCGCCTTCGGGTCATTCGCCGACATCGGCCTGGGCCGGAAACAAGTCCGCTTCTCTATCGAAAGCGGACATTGAGCTGTCATCGGGCCATGTCCGCGATGTGCCAGAAGGCGACATATTAGAGTGCGCTATTCAATCACCTCGTCGGCGGTAGCGAGCAGCGTTTGCGGGATGGTGAGACTGAGCGCCTTGGCAGTTTCGATATTGATGACAAGATCAAATTTAGTCGATTGGACGACCGGCAGATCAGCTGCGGATGTTCCCTTTAAAACACGACCTGTATAGAGCCCGAGCAGACGATTGGCTTCGGTGAGGCTGGTTCCATACGACGCCAAGCCGCCATCTGCAGCGAACGAGCGGAATTGCGAGACAACTGGCATTATGTGTTGGGCTGCCAGTGCGATGATCTTTTTATGTTGGTCTAAGAGAAATGGCTCGGCATCCACAAATAATGCCGCAACCTGCTGTTGGGCGAATTTGTCAATCGCTGCATCAATTTCTGTTTCATTGCTGGCTTCACCTACGATCAATCTCTGGCCGAAAGCATCCGCAGCTGCCACTGCATCTTTCGCGTCCGTCGCAGCATTCGGGTCCTTTGGATTGACGAGAAAGCCGACAATGGTTGCTTTGGGCACCAGGTTATGCAGCAATTCGACCTGTTTGCTCGCCAATCCGTTGACCAGAAAAGCGATCCCAGTGACGTTGTCGCCAGGCCGATTGAGGCTCGCGACCACTCCGAGCCTTACTGGGTCACCTCCCATTGCAAAAACGAGCGGAATTGTTCTCGGTACCACTGGTTTCGCTTTCACGACCGAGACCGTTCCACCGGTGGCGACGAGCACGTTTACCTGTCGATGAACCAACTCGGCCGCCAACTCCGGCAGTTTGTCGAAGGCGCCATCTGCGAAGCGCGATTCAATTCTGACGTTCTCTCCAACGATATAGCCAGCGTCCTTCAAACCGGATCGAAAAGATGCCACGATGTCTGCCGAGTTGGTGGGCCCCCTGCTGCTGAGATACCCGATGACTGGCAGCACCGGCTCAACCGCGTGCGCGGCAGGCGGCCATGCAGCGGCTGCGCCACCGAGAAACTTGACGAAATCGCGTCGTCGCATTGCCTGCCCCGACGGCATGGGACCCTGCCAATTCAATTACAGCAGGAATTTGTGTCCGGTGGAACGGACTTCAGGCTTCAAAAATCATCCTCGACGGCCGATGTCGGGTAAGGGTCATTAAGCGACATCGAGGCCACGCAGCAGTGAGGTCCGCTTCACTCCGAACAGTGGACATTCGCGAAAGCGGCAGTCATGTCAGCTAAGTGCCAGATTCGGACATTCCGCACTGCAAACAAACAGCTTATTCGATCACCTCGTCGGCGGTCGCCAATAGCTGCTGGGGGATGGTGATGCCGAGCGATTTTGCAGTCCTGAGATTGATCACAAGATCGAACCGAGTCGGCCGCATGACTGGCAGACCGGAGGCCTTGGCCCCATTCAGAATTTTTGCAGCGTAAACAGCGGCCTGTCGATAGGCGTCCTGGATGTTCGAACCGTAACTGATCAGACCTCCGGACGCTGTGTACTCGCGCCACGGATAGATCGCCGGCAGTGCATATCGAGCCGCGAGCGCCGTTATCTGAGCGTGCCGATCGGTGAAGAACGGATCGCTGGCCGTCAGCAGCGCCTTGCCTTGCCGACCAGGCGTGACGCCGAAAGCTGCGTCGATTTCCGCCGGGGTGCCGGCCGTCAACAGATCGATCGCAATCCCAATTTTGCCTGCCGCAACTTTCGTCTCCTCGATCTGTTGGGCGATGCTGGAATTGTTGGGGTTCGCCAGCATGAAGAAAGTCGTCGCCTCCGGTACGAGTTCATGCAAGAGCTCCACCATTTTCGGCCGCAGCTCGGACGACATCATAGTAACCCCGGTAACATTGCCGGCTGGCCGGTTGAGACTAGCAACCAAACCGACGGCAATGGGATCATCGGCGGTCACGAAGACAACCGGGATTTTCGACGTCGTTTCCATCACTGCCCGATCGACCGCTGTGCCGACCGTGATGATTACGTCCGCACCTCGAGCGATGAGCTCTTTGGTTTGCTCAGGTACCCGGCCGTAATGTCCCTCCACCCATCGTGTGGCGAAGGTCATAGTTTTGCCGTCGACAAAGCCAGATTCGGCAAAGGCGTTGAGCATCGCGGGCAAATAAGGATCGTCGCCGCTCCGAGAACGCCCACTAACGGAAGCGACGACGGGTCCTGACGCATCGGCGCTTGCCGCGAGCGGCCAGGCCCCCGCCGCGCCGGTAAGCAGCGTGATGAACTCGCGCCGCTTCATTCGATCACCTCGTCAGCAAGTAGTAGTATCGAGGGAGGAACTGTAAGGCCGAGAGCTTTTGCGGTCTTTAGATTGATGACAAACTCGAACTTGGTTGGCTGCTGTACCGGCAGATCGCCGGGCTTTTCGCCCTTGAGGATGCGTCCGACATAGGTCCCCACTTGGCGGACAGTATCCGGAATACTGGCGCCGTAGCTCATCAGCCCGCCGACGAGTGCCTGCTCGCGATTATAAAACGAGGTTGGGATGCCGTGACTCAACGCCAGATCGGCGAGTTTCTGCCGCCGGTCGCCGAAAACAGCATCGCCGCTGACGAATAGTGCGGCGGCGTGTTGCTCAATGAGACTGGAAAAAGCTGCGTCGATGCCGGCATCGTCGCGCGCTTGAAGCATAAGCGGTTGAAGTCCGAGCGCTTGCAATGCCTCGCCGGCTTCTTTTTGCTCCAGCTCGAAATTGGCATTGCCCGGGTTCAACAGCACGGCGACAACGTGAGCGTCGGGAGCGAGCTGATGAAGTAACTCCGCCCGCTTTGCATCGAGCAGATTGGCGAAGAAAGTTGCACCGGTAATATTCCCGCCCGGTCGGTTGAGGTTGGCGACGAGCCCGTCTTTGACCGGATCGCTGCCGATGCCGAAAACGATGGGAATCGATGTTGTCGCCTTCTTGACTGCCCGGGCAGCAACCGGCGTTATCACCGCGATTGCAGCAACGTGACGGCCAACTAAATCTGCGGCCAGCGCCGGAAGTTGATCGTATTGCCCGTTCGCCCAGCGATACTCGACGGCGACGTTTTTCCCCACGACATATCCGCTTTGACCCAACCCCTGCACAAATCCGGCCACCAGGCGTTGACTTGCGGCTGCGGAAAGCGCGTGCATGAACCCGACCACCGGCATGGTCGCGCGCTGCGCGCGAGCGGCAAGTGAGGGCGTCGCCACCAGAGCGACAATTCCTTTAATGAAATCCCGTCGTCTCATGGGAGCCCAAGTACCGAGGACCGCACTCTACCACATCATCGCGAAACGGCCGAGTTGTGCGCCACAGCAAAATCCGCCCGCTGATGTCGCCTATGGGTCTTGGCTTTGTGAAAACAAAATCTGATTTGGTCGTAACGCAGAGCGGAAGACAAAATTTCGCGTTTTGTTGCTCTCCAGACGACCATAGAGCCAAAACTACGGGTATGGATATACCGCGCAGAGTTTTTACGCAGCCAGGGTCAAACGCGGTCCTTGGCTGATGTCAGAGTCACGTCCGCTATACCTCCAACAGCGGCGCAGACACAGCCATTCCCGCACTTCGCATTAGTGCCATGAGCCGACGTCGGCCAAAGTCCAAGCAGAGGCGTCCTTTTTGTGCGCTATCCATGAAATGATTTCATTGGTCCGTACGCATTTTGCCGAAAGCGCGTTCCGCAAGCTGGACGTAAAGTCTGGCCTCAAGTCGGATCGCATCCACCGCGACATCCGTGGTTAACGATGCCTCTGAACCGCGCGTTAACGGCTCTGTGGTTGCTTTGCTAGGTGCCCAACCCTTTCAAATGATTGCACCGATGAGTGCTACTCGATCGCAGCCTGCCGAAAGGTCTAGGCTTCGCCTTTCCGAGTTGCTCGGCGCGCTGAGTCACGCCTTGGATATGGTGGAAGGACAGCCGGCCGGCCATTGTGTGCGCTGCTGCTGGATTGGAATCCACGTCGGTCGGGAGATCGCATTAAACGAGATCGAGATATCGGAACTTTATTACACGCTTCTATTGAAAGATCTGGGCTGCAGCAGCAATGCAGCGCGAATTTGCCAACTTTATCTGACCGACGATCTAAACTTTAAGCGGGACGCGAAATATATCGACGGCAGCTTACCGCAAGCGCTCCGTTTTGTTTTGGCGCATACTGGATTGAAAGCTGGACTGGCGGACCGTATTCGCGCGCTCATTACGGCCTTCCAGACGTCCGGAACAGCGCCAAAGGAACTCGTCGAGACCCGGTGCCATCGCGGCGCTGAGATAGCCCGCAAAATGCGCTTTTCGGAAGCGGTTGCGCAGGGAATTCAGAACCTCGACGAACATTGGGACGGCAGCGGATTACCCGAACGGATCACCGGCTTCGATATTCCAATCTATTCCCGCATCGCGTTGCTGGCGCAAGTAGCCGACGTTTTTCAGATAAGCAGTGGCGTCGAAGCTGCTTGTAGAGAGGTCGAAAATCGGTCCGGAACCTGGTTCGACCCACAATTGACCGAAGCTTTCAAACGCGTCGCGCTTAAACCCGATTTCTGGGAAACGTTACGGGCCGACAATTTGGCGGCAGCGTTATACGAGCTCGAACCTGCGCAGGAGCTGAAGACCGTTGATGAGGACTATCTTGATGATATCGCCGCTGCCTTTGCGCAAGTCATAGACTCCAAGAGTCCTTACACGAGCGGACATAGCGAGCGCGTCACGCTGTTCACCGACCTGATTGCCGAGGAAATGGGCTTGGTGGAGGATCAGCGGCGCTGGTTGAAGCGCGCTGCACTGTTGCACGACATCGGCAAATTGGGCGTCAGCAATTCCATCCTCGACAAGCCAGGTAAACTCGATGCCGACGAATGGGCCGCGATGCGAATGCACGCTGCCTATTCCGAAACGATTTTGTCGCGCATTACCGCCTTCGCCGGATTGGCGGAAGTCGCGGGAGCGCATCATGAACGGCTGGATGGGAAGGGTTATCCGCGCGGTCTCAAGGGCGATCAAATTGCGCTTGAAACTCGTATTATCACGATATCAGACATTTTCGACGCTTTGACGGCTGAGCGCCCCTACCGCGCTGCGATGTCGGTCACCAAGGCCATGGTAATCATGGACCAGATGGTAGGTACGGCGATCGACGCCGACTGTTTCGCCGCACTTCGGCGCGCTCTTGGACGCATCGATGTCATGCTCGCCGCGTGAGTCGCCGCGCTCCGGCGCTTCGGATTGAAATATCCGTCGTGAGTAATTAGCGCCACGGTGGCAGACCAACAGCGTACCATGTCTATCGTGGATGCCGCAGGCCCAGCTCACATCCTCTTGTCTGCTTCGGCTCATCAACTGCCCTCAAGGTGGCGTGGCACCTGGTCCGCTTTCGACCCAATCCCGGACATCCGAGAGCGCGCGGCCCGGGGCCGTTCAGTGCCACATCCGGAAATCATTCTATGACATTATCAGCGCGCAAAATGATCGACGTTGGCAGTTCCAAGCCGAGTTTATTTGCAGTCTTCTTGTTGACCACAAGTTGAAACTTGGTCGGCTCCGCGACCGGCAAATCGGCGGGATTTGTGCCTTTAAGGACTTGCGCCGTGTAGACGCCGAGCTGCCCATTGGCGTCGATAATGCTCGTTCCGTAATTCATCGGCCCGCCGGCGGCGGCGAACCCCTCCAACGATGAGACGGCCGGAAGCGAATAACGTGCCGCCAGTGAAATAATATTGCTTTGATGCATTGCGAGGAGGCGCAATCACTTCCACGCCAAATGAGGGGCTGAGCGATCTGAAGGATTTCAGATAAATCTCCGAGTAAGGCGCCGATGCAGGATTGTACGGGACGGCGAGCGTCTTAAGCTGCGGCGAAACGGACTTTAGCAATTCAATCCACTTGCCCGCCATGGCAGCTTCGAAATTGGCAAGCCCTGTCGCGTTTCCGCCTGGTTGCGACAGACTAGCGACGAAGCCCTGTGCCACCGGGGTCAACGACCTGAGCGAATACGATCGGAACGGTACGAGTCTCTCGCAGCAGCGCTTCGGTCGTGGGCGACCACGATGAAACGATCACGTCGGGGCGCGAAGCGACAATGTCCTTTGCTGCCTCCGCCACCTGCTGCGCATCGGTGCCAGGCCGACTCGGATTTAAGCGGACGTTCTTGCCGTCAACCCAACCGAGTTTGGCCTGCGCTTCCCTGAACGCCTTGTACAGGATCTCACCTTCACTGTTTCCCTCCGTGTACAACATTGCGATGGCCACGCGTTTCGGGCTGGCTGCTGGGCGGACGCCACAGCAGGGCTCAGCCCGAGCGCCCCGCCGACAAGCGTCATGAACTCGCGCCGCCTCATTCGATGATCTCGTCGGCGCGGCCTGACAAGGGTAACGGAACGGTGACACCGAGTATTTTGGCGGTTTTGAGATTTACGACCAACTCGACTTTGGTGGCCCGCTGTACTGGCAGGTCAGCAGGCTTTTCACCCTTAAGAATACGCGCGGCGTAGACGCCCAGGAGACGGTATGCGTCTCCAACGTTGACACCATAACTCATTAGGCCGCCGGCTTCCGCGAAGCTCCGCTCATGATAGATCGCTGGCACCGAATGCTGGAGTGAAAGCGCAGCAAGCCGTTTGCTTCGGGCGGTAAAATATACGTCGGGACCGATAACAAGGCCGTCAGGGTGCATTTGATCTAATCTTGCATAGGCATTATCGATCTCGCGCTCCGTACTGGCTTGGAGGGTATCGATCTTGAACCCGAGACTCCCGGCAGCCTCCTGCGCGCCTTTCGTGATGGGCCCCGCGATTGTGCGATTGGACGGATTGTACAGAAAGGCAACGGTCTTGGCCGCCGGGAGCATTTCGCGCAACAGTTCAAAGTGCTTCGGTACGATCTCCGCAAGTAAGATGGTGGCGCCAGTGAGATTGCCGCCTGGTCGATTAAGACTTTCGACGAACCCTGCCGCAACCGGATCGGCGCCGGTATTGAAAACAATCGGAACCGTCGCGGTCGCGGCTTTTGCGGCCGCTGCCGCCGGAGACGCGTCTGCGATGATTACAGCTACCCGGGTGCGCACAAGATCAGCGGCCAGAGCGGGCAGTCGATCCATACGGCCTTCCGCCCAGCGGTATTCGATTGCGAGGTTCTGCCCCTCGCTATAGCCGGATTCGCTGAGGCCCCGCCGCACCTCAGCGACAACAACTGAGTGGAATTCGATGCCGAGAAAGCCGATCTTTGGCATCGCTCGTTGCTGCGCCTGAGCGACGAGCGGCGCAAGCGCCACCGCGCCACCAGCGAGCGTAAGGAACTCCCGTCGCTTCATGGGGCACCTCGGGCCGAGGATTGCAGCTTACCATTTGGCGTGTCGGCGCCTTAACGCGTCGCGACATTTTTTGGTCGCCGACGTCGCAGTCGGGGCAAACCCGGCTTTTCGACTGCGCTTGTCTCATCTCTGCGTAGAGCCGGAGATTGGACAACCTCTGTGATGTGCCATTTGCAGTCAAATTGCGACGCAGAAAAAATGCCTATTCGATTACCTCCAGAGCCATTGGGTACAGGTTCTGTGAGGAACCGAGGCCGAGTGCTTTTGCAGTTTTTGCATCGTCGGTTCGAATTTCGTAGCTTATGTACCGACAAACCTATCGCCTCTGCGCCTTTGAGCAAACGTTGGTTATAGCCGATTACCCGTAAGCTGCGGGCGATGATGCCGCAATTGCAGCGCACCAATGGACCGCCCCTTCTTTCCTCGCGCGATCCGCAAACTCTCAGCTACAACGATACAATCGTTTGCTGAGCAAAAATCCGCTCCCAAAATGTCCGTGGGGCAATTTCGGAGCCTTAGATTTTTCGCCTCGATGAGGCCCCGGATTAGTTGGCAGAGTTGCCGTCGAAAACGTGCTAAGATTTCAGCTGACTAGCTTTTGAAATCGATCGCGGTGAAACAATGCATTTTTGGTGTGACGGGGTCGAAGGCGGTAAAAGCGCCTAAGTGCAGCCCATGACGGCCGACGTCGACTCTAAAGATGTGAATCAAAAACCCGGGGCGCCGGCGCCGCGGGGGGATGGTGTTGACCATGCCGTCCAGTTGTCGGGTACCTCGACGGTACGTAGCCGCCTGTTTGTCAAATATGTCGCGCTGTTGATTACCGTTGTAGTACTGGCTCTGGTCGCCAATGGTGCTTTCGAAGTCTGGTTCTCTTACCGAGAGCACAAATCGGCTCTGATCGACACGCAGCGCCTGCTCGCACAAGCAGCCGCGGACAAGATCGAGGAGTTCGTTACTCAAATCGACAGTCAGGTCGGCTGGACGACGCAATTGCCCTGGGGGGACGGCACGCTCGACCAGCGCCGCTTCGATGCGCTGCGGCTTCTTCGACAGGTACCGGCGATCACGGAGTTGGCGCAGATCGATGCAACCGGGCACGAACAGCTCAAAGTGTCGCGGCTAACAATGGACGTAATCGGAAGCGGCGTCGATTACTCTAACAAGCCGGAATTCAAGGAGGCTGTTGCCAACAAGGTCTATTACGGTCCGGTTTATTTCCGCCGCGAATCCGAACCCTATATGACGATTGCGCTTGCTGGCGCGCGGCGCGACTCTGGCGTCAGTATCGCGCAAGTCAATCTCAAGCTGATCTGGGACGTGGTGTCGAAGATCAAGGTCGGCACCAATGGCCGCGCCTATGTGGTGGATAGTGATGGCCGCCTCGTCGCCCATCCCGATATCAGTCTGGTGCTGCGCAACACTGACATGTCACACCTCGAACAGGTGGAGAGTGCGCGCAAGGCCTCCGGCGACGACGCGGCGCAGGAGGCGCTGGACATCGCGGGTCATCGAGTGCTGACGGCCTTCGCTCCGGTCAATCCGCTTGGCTGGTTCGTCTTCGTCGAAACGCCGATCGAAGAGGCCTATGCGCCGCTCTATAGGTCGATCCAGCGTACTGGCTACGTACTGTTCGGCGCGCTTGCCCTGGCCTTCATTGCCGGCCTCTTTCTAGCTGGCCGCATGGTAGGGCCGATCCAGACCTTGCGCGCCGGCGCCGCCCGCATCGGCTCGGGCGATCTCGGCCAGCGCATCAAAATCAAGACGGGCGACGAGGTTGAGGCGTTGGCGGACCAGTTCAACGACATGGCTGGCAAGCTGCAAGAGTCATACGCAGACCTTGAAAAAAAAGTCGCACAGCGTACTCATGAACTGAGCGAATCGCTTGAGCAGCAGACGGCGACCTCGGAGGTGCTGCGCGTCATCAGCTCTTCTCCCGGCGATTTGCAGCCTGTCTTCAAGGCTATGCTGGAGAACGCCACGCGGATCTGCGAGGCAAGTTTCGGCACGATCTATCGTTATGATGGCCAGTTCCACACCGAGGCATCGTTCGGTGAACCACCGGAACTTGTCGAATTTCGGCGAAGGCGCGGATCGTTTGTGCCGCCGGCAGGCCAGCCGTTGGATCGCCTGCTCCGGGCAAGGACAGTTGTTAGTAGCGTCGATAATGCCGCCGAACCGGTTAAATCGCCTGCCGCGCTTCTCGGCGGGGCGCGCTCACATCTGGCCGTGCCCATGTTCAAAGAAGAGGAACTCGTCGGTGCTATCACGATGTATCGCCGCGAGGTGCGCCCCTTCACCGAGAAACAGATCGATCTGGTCAAGAATTTCGCCAATCAAGCTGTAATCGCGATTGAGAATACGCGTCTGCTTAGCGAATTGCGCGAATCGCTGCAGCAGCAAACGGCCACCGCCGACGTCCTAAAAATCATCAGCCGCTCTACCTTCGATCTGCAGACAGTGCTTGATACGCTCGTTGAATCGGCGGCGCGGCTTTGCGAGGCCGAAAAGGCATCGATCAATCGTGCCGAAGACGGCGGCTACCGCGCGGTATCGATGTACGGCTTCTCGCCGGAATTCAAGAAGTTCGCCACCGAGAACCTCATTCCGACCGGACAGGGATCGGTTGTCGGACGCACTGTCGCCGGCGAAACCACGGTTCAGATTCCCGATGTGATGGCTGACCCGGACTACAAGAACACGCAATTCACAAAATTCGGCAATGTCCGCACACTTTTGGGCGTGCCGATGCTACGCGAAGGCGCTCCGACCGGAGTCATCGCGATGATGCGCGGTGAAGTCAAGCCATTCACCAAGAAGCAGATCGAACTGGCGCAGATCTTCGCCGACCAGGCGGTCATTGCTGTCGAGAATGTGCGGCTATTTGAGGAGATACAGGAGAAGAGCCGTCAGGTCGAAGAAGCGAGCAGACACAAGTCGCAGTTCCTAGCAAATATGAGCCACGAATTGCGCACGCCGCTCAACGCCATTCTCGGCTATACCGAACTCATTCTCGACGGCATCTATGGCGACGCGCCCGATAAGATGCACAACGTTCTCGAGCGCGTCCAGAGCAACGGCAAGCATCTACTGGGGCTCATCAACGATGTGCTCGATCTGTCGAAGATCGAGGCCGGTCAGCTTGTGCTCACGTTAAACGACTATTCAATCAAAGAAATGATGCAGGGCGTCTATGTTGCCGTCGAGCCTCTCGCCGGCAACAAGAAGCTCGGCTTTAGGCTTGAAGCGTCGCCCGATCTGCCGGTAGCGCATGGTGACGAGCGGCGGCTGTCACAGGTGCTGCTCAATCTTGTCGGTAACGCGATCAAGTTCACCGATAGCGGGGCCGTGACAATGCGAGCGAGCGCCGCGAATGGCAGCTACACGATTTCGGTGAACGACACCGGTCCCGGTATCGCCGAAGATGATCAGGCCAAGATTTTCGAGGAATTCAAGCAATCGGATTCGGCGCAGACTAAGGCCAAGGGGGGCACCGGGCTTGGTCTCGCGATCGCCAAGCACATCGTTGAGATGCATGGGGGCAAGCTCTGGGTTGAGTCGACGCTCGGCAGCGGCTCGACTTTCTTCTTCACGCTGCCGCTGAAGGCCGAAACCCCGGCTGGGAGAAAATCATGAGGAAACCGTTGACGAGGAACGCGGTCGTGAGGGCTTGCTTATGAGCAAGCGCATTCTGGTGGTCGAGGATCAGGAGGATAATCGCCAAATCTTGCGGGATCTGCTCGGCAGTGTCGGATATGACATGTCCGAGGCCTGGGATGGCGAGGCTGGCATCGCCGCCGCCAAGGAACAGCGCCCGGATCTCATCTTGATGGACATTCAGCTTCCGCTCCTCGACGGCTATGAGGCAACACGCCGCATCAAGGCGGATCCGGAGCTTAAAAATATTCCGGTTATTGTCGTTACGTCCTACGCGCTGAGCGGTGACGAGGGCAAGGCGCGCGAGGCCGGCTGCGATGCCTATGTGACCAAGCCCTATAGCCCTCGGCAATTGCTGGCGAAGATCAGAGAGTTCCTGCCGTAACCAGCTTAAAGCGTCATCCCATGAACAATCCTGCTCGCATACTTGTGGTTGACGACAACGAAACAAACCGCGACATCATAATCACGCGGCTGGAAAAGCATGGCTATCAGCTTCTGCAGGCCAGCGACGGCGAGGAGGCTCTCGCCAGTGTCAGGCAGCACCTGCCCGATCTGTTGTTGCTCGATGTCGAAATGCCCAAGCTCGACGGCTTCGAAGTCTGCCGACAGCTGAAGAGCGATCCATCACTGCCGTTCATACCGATTATCCTGTGCACCGCGCGTGCCGCGTCGCAGGACGTCGTCATGGGACTCGATGCCGGAGCCGACGAATATTTGACTAAGCCGATCGATCAGGCCGCGCTGGTAGCGCGTGTGCGTTCGATGCTCCGAGTCAAGGGGCTGCACGATCAGGTGCAAGCGCAAGCCAACGATCTCGCGACATGGAATCAGACGCTCGAGCAGCGTGTGAACGAGCAGGTGATCGAGCTCGACCGCATGAACCGCCTGAAAAATTTTCTGTCGCCGCAGGTCGCGAAACTGGTCGTTTCGTCCGGCGATACAAAGCTGTTGGAGACTCACCGCCGCGAGATAACGGTCGTATTCTGTGATTTGCGCGGCTTCACTGCGTTTGCCGAGCGCGCCGAGCCCGAGGACATCATTGCGGTGCTGCAGGAATATTACCGTTGCCTCGGCGAACAAATTGACCGCTTCGAGGGTACCTTGCAGCATTTCGCCGGCGACGGCTTGCTCATCATTTTCAACGATCCGATCCCATGTTCCGATCCAGCCCGGCGCGCCGTACGCATGGCCGTCGAGATGCGAGCCCATATGGCAAAGCTCGCGGCGAAATGGCGACGTCTCGGCTATGAACTCGGCTTCGGCATCGGCATCGCTTCGGGCCACGCCACATTGGGTAATGTTGGGTACGAGGGCCGGTTTCACTACACGGCGACAGGAACCGTAGTGAATCTGGGCTCCCGGCTCTGCGCCCACGCCGCCGACGGGCAGATTTTGGTCGACGCTCGGGTTCAGCTTGCCGTCGAGTCGGTCGCTGCGATGGAGTCGCTCGGTGAGGTCGATTTGAAGGGCCTGCACCGCCCGGTGCGCACCTTCAATGTATGCGAGCTAACCGCGACTTCCGCGTCGTAGCCGACTCAACCGATGGACTCGACGGCCTCTGCGACGCCAAGCCGGATTGGCTTCAACGGACGGACCACCGACCAGCTGCGATGTCGTCGAGGAGTCCGTCGCAAACGTCGATCGCTGCGAAAGTATTCCCCAGCGAGTCCGAATTCAGTTGACCTGAGAAATACACTCTCGCGACTTTCAGATTTTCGCGCTTCACACAGCCTGGGCCGTTCTTCGACGTCGCCAACTGCGCCGACAATGCGGCCTTTGCTCCCAACGGCGGAGGGCGATCAAGAATTTCGATAGGTCAGCACTGTGTGTCACAAGAGGCGCTTTTATTGAGCCGGCACCGCCATGGGAACATTTAAGTGCCGTTCACAATCACGCATGGCTGATGAGGGCACGGTAAGGCGGCTATCCATGCTCAGACTGCAGGCAGCGACCGACCGTTTCGCATGACAGAAAAGGCGACATGGCGGACTTATTCGTACTTCAGCGCCGCGTTTTTGGCCGCAATTTAATTGGTTTTTCCGCCGTCGCAAATCGGCCAGCAATAAATGCAGATCAACTTGTGGTGTCCTGCTATTTCCTCTGAAGCCTGACATCTGGTAAATTTCGCGTTGCTACTTTGAGATGAGCCATGCTGACACCGCGTGTGACTCGGTAGCACTTCCGCCTCGGAGCAGGTAGGGCCAATCCATGAGATGTTCCTATTTCGCCGCGTTACTTGGCGCTACGATGTTTTTCGCGTCGCCGGTCGTCGCTCAACCGACTGCTAAAACCTATCATTTTGCGTCGCTCACAGGTGGCAGCCCGTTTCTGACGGACAATTCGAACATATCGATGCTGCTCCCCGCGCTGGCAGAGCACGGCTATAGGCTTGGTGAAAATCTTAAATACACCCCCTATGGAGCTGAGATGGAATTTGAGCGGCTTCCGCAAATGGCGCGCGACATCGCAATGAATAAAATCGATGCGGTCGTCGCCTTTGGCTATCCATCAGCCTCCGCGATGAAAGGTACCGATGTTCCTACAGTCGTTGCTTTTGGAGCCGGGGACCCGGTTGCAACCGGTCTCGTCGCGAGTCTTGCTCGGCCGGGAGGAAATATAACTGGCATTTCGGACAATGCCGTGATGCTGAGCGCCAAACGCCTCGATCTCCTTAAGCGGGCTGTTCCGCACATTCGGAACATCGCAGTGTTGTGGAACAAAAAGGACCTCGCGATGACGCTTCGCTATCGGGCGTCCGCCGAGGCGGCCAAGGACCTCGGCATTATTGTTCAGCCGCTTGGCGTCGGCGAGCCCGACGACTTCGCCGACGCCTTTACGGCGATGGATTTCCAACCACCAGACGGAATACTCATGGTCTCGGATGCGCTCACCGTTCTTAATCGCAAGCGTGTGTATGACTACGCCAATGCCCATCGTCTTCCAGCGATTTATGAAAGCGACCCTTTCGTCAAAGACGGCGGCCTAATGTCCTATGGTGCGGATCGGAAGGAATCTCTTGAGCGCACCGCTTCGTTGATTGATAGGATCCTAAAAGGGGGGAAACCAGCCGATCTGCCTTTTGAGGAGCCGGCACGCTATCTGTTTGTTATCAATCTGAAGTCTGCCAAGGCAATCGGCCTTGAGATACCGGCCCAAGTTGTCGCGCTTGCGGACGAAGTAATAGAATAAATTTTCCGGCCTGGAGCCATCGCTACGGACCGAAGCTACGGTCGCCTTATGATTTCCGAAAGCGACTTCGTCGCGGGCGGCAAAAATGTCTCAGCGTCAAAACGTGGTCGCCACTGTTCCTCACGCGTCACTTAAAGGCTCGACAGTGGGAGCAACGGACAGGGAAATGCGGTAGCCAACGAACCGTCCGCGTCCACCGGTCCTTTCGAAAAGGAGCTGTGGCACAGAGCGTTTTTTGAGGGTCCACTCAACCGTCACAATGAAAGTGAGAACGGAAATTCCGCTCTGGCTTTGTACCTTTTCCGCATGATAGTGTTTACGCCGTAGGGAGCGAGGCTCTCAACCTCGTAGCTCGGATGAGACGGCGCGAGTTCATCGCAACGTTGGGCGGCGCGGTGGCGTTCCCACTTGCTGGACACGCACAGACCGAACGGACGCGCCGTATCGGCGCCTTGGTGGCCTTCTCCGAGAACGATGCAGAAGGGCAGCTACGCATCGCTGCGTTCCGGCAGCGACTACAGGAGCTCGGCTGGAGCGAAGGCCGCAATCTACAGATCGACTTTCGATATGTCGGTGGGGACGCCGAGCACATGCGTCCTGCGGCGGCGGAGCTGGTAGCACTCACGCCCGACGTGATCTTTGTACAAAGCAATCCCGGCGTTGCCGCGCTACAGCAGGTCAACCGCGCCATCCCGACCGTGTTCGCGCAGGTTGCCGATCCGGTCGGCAGCGGCTTCATCGACAGCTTGGCGCATCCGGGCGGCAACATCACCGGGTTCTCCAATTTCGAAGCTGGAATTGGCAGCAAATGGTTGGAGATACTCAAAGAAGTTGCGCCCACCGTGACGCGCGCGGTAGTGCTGTTGCATACGCTGACCGCTGCCAACGTCGCTTTCCTACGCGCGGCCGAGACGGCCTCGACTTCCCTGGGGATCACTGTGACGAGCGCGGGCGTGCAGGACGCGGCGGAGATCGCATCAGCATTCGAAACTTTCGCTGCGCCCAACTCCGGGCTCCTTGTCATGCCGCACTTCGTCACGGTGTCCAATCGCGTCTTGATCGGGGAGCTCGCCATCCGCCATCGCATGCCGACTGTCGCCGCGTTTCGTTTCATGGCGGCGAGCGGGTCGCTGGTATCCTATGGTGTCGACGTGGTTGACCTTTTCCAGCGCGCCGCGAGCTACGTCGACCGAATCCTGCGCGGCGCCAAACCAGCTGAACTGCCTGTGCAAGAGCCGACCAAGTACGAACTCGTTGTCAATCTCAAGACCGCGAAAGCGATCGGACTAACAGTGCCTGCGACTTTACTCGCCCGCGCCGACGGGGTTATCGAATAGGTGCACTTTGGTCGTTATTAGCACGTAGCAGACTTTCCGGCCGCACAGCACGATGTCCGCTCATCGCTCGAAGGCGGACATTTGTCGTCACGCGGCCGACGTCGCTTTTGTGCCAATTGCTGCCAGTAGCAATTCGGCATGCAACACAACTTATCGAACTTTATGTTTTGCGCCTACGTCCCAGAGAGCGGCCGCCGTTTCTCTGATGACGGCGCGCAGCCAGGCGCGCGGCGAGGAGTTCTCGGTGCGTGAGTGCCAGAATAAATGCGGACTGACCTCGACCGGTGGCAAGGGGGCCGGCTCGATGCGGAGGCCCGGCAATGTCGTCATGTCGCGGACGACCTTGCTCGGCAGGGTCGCAATCAGATCGGTGGCCCAAACTACATAGGGCACGCCGGCCGAGCTCGGCAGCGCGACGGCGATCCGCCGGCGCAGCCCGCGCGCGGCCAGGATCGAATCAACGAGACTCGCACCCTGCCCGTCAGAGCCAACCAGCACATGCCCGGCGTCGACCACATGCGCCGCATTGGCGAAAGACTCGAGCGTAAGCGGCGAGGTCAAGCGGTTTTCCGGACCGATCAAGGTGACAAGGCGGTCGGTCCATAACGGCTCGGCGCAGAGATCGGGCGTGCCGATCAGGATCGGCGCGATAGCGACATCGAGCTCGCCCGCAGCGAGCTGATCGTGTAGCCGGTGACGCTCAATCGCCTGGATACGCAGATCAAGGTGCGGGGCGTCGCGGCGCACTCGCGCTACTAAGGCTGCCAGAAGAAACGCCTGATGCAGATCGATGGTAGCTATCTTGAGTGTGCCTTTAAGCAGCTCCGGATCAAACGCATTGCGCAGCGACAACGTGCGCCGGATATCGGTGAGCGCATGATGTATCGGACCGGCGAGCTCGCGCGCACGCGAGGTCGGCTCCATACGGCCCTCGCGGCGCTCGAACAGCGGGTCGTCGAACAGATGGCGCAGCCGATTGAGCGCCTTGCTCATCGCCGGCTGGCTCAGCCCGTTATGGAGCGCGGCCCGAGTGACATGGCGTTCCGCCATCAGGGCGTCAAAGACGACCAGGAGATTCAGGTCGATTCCGCGTAAATTCCTGTCGGTTATTGTCTGCATGTTTTTTCGTCATTTCCCCTTTGGCCGATCGATCATTAGGCTTTGCGGCGCTGCAACAATCAAGTTTCAGGCGCAATGCCCAACGATTTCAACGCGATACGAGAAGGGACTGCTCCGCACGCGAGGCTCCACGGCACGTTCCATGCAACAACCATGCAATGGAGGGAGCGATGACAGGCGCGCCAGCGATCCGGGAAATGCCGACCCGAGCGGTTCCGATTCTCGAAGCGACCGGCGTCGTCAAAAGATTTGGACCGCTCCTCGCCAACGACGTGGGCTCTTTTGCCGTATGTCGCGGCGAGGTGGTGGCGCTTCTCGGCGAGAACGGCGCCGGCAAGAGCACGCTGTGCAAGATCCTCTGCGGCTATTACCGGCCTGATGCCGGCACGTTCCGGGTCGACGGCCGCGAAGTCAAAATCGCGACGCCCCGCGACGCGCGCCGCCATGGCATCGGCATGGTGTTTCAGAATCTCAGCCTGATCCCCGCGCTCTCGGTTTGGGAGAACGTGGCGCTGTTCATTGACGATCTGCCGTGGGTGATTGGTCCTTCAATGCGCAAAAAGCGCATGCGTGAATTGGCGCAGCGCCTGCGCCTCACAGTGGATTTCAAATTGCCGGTCGGCCAGCTTTCGACCGGCGACCGGCAGAAAGTCGAGATCCTCAAGCAGCTGATGGCCGGGGCGCGCGTTCTGATTCTCGACGAGCCGACCAAGGTGTTGGCGCCGCAGGAATCCGAAGGCTTGTTCCGCACCATCGCCGAGCTGCGTGCCGACCGCTACGGGATTATTTATATCACCCACAAGCTTCACGAGGTGACTGCCTGTGCCGACCGGATCGCGGTGATGCGTCAAGGTCGGACCGTGGGCACAGTGCCGCGCACCGAAACCACCGAGGAGCGGCTTTTTGCCCTCATGTTCGGCGGGTCGCAGCCCGCGCCGGAGATTGCGGTCAACGCGCAGCGCACGTCCATCAGCGAACCCGCCCACGAAATTGTCCTGTCGCTCGACGGGGTCCACACGGCGACTGAGATCGGCGCGGTCGGGCTGCGCGACATCTCCCTCGATCTGCATGGCGGCGAAATTCTCGGCGTCGCTGGCGTGTCCGGCAATGGGCAACGTGAACTCGCCGATCTCATTCTCGGCCTGCGGCAGGCAAGCCGCGGCACGAAGCGGCTTTTAGGGCACGACGCCACGACCTTTTCGCCGGCGCGCATCCGCGGGTTTGGCGTCGCCAGCATTCCCGACGATCCGCTATCGCTCGCGATCGTTCCCGGACTGACAGTGCGGGAAAACCTGGTGCTCGGGAGCGGCAAGCGCTATCGCGCCGGACTTGATTTCGACTGGCCGCGTCTTGCTGCCGATATGAGAACGAGCGCGGCGAAGCTTCGCGTGGCTGAGCCACCGCCGCAAGCGCCCGCCGCGGTCTTGTCGGGCGGCAATCAGCAGCGTGTGGTTGTGATCCGCGAACTCGCGCACGATCCGAAGCTGATCATTGCGCTTTATCCAACGCGCGGGCTCGATGCCCGCAGCGCCCAAGCTGTGCGCGACGCGTTCTTCACCGCGCGCGCGCAAGGTGCAGGCGTGCTGCTCGTCTCCGAAGAGCTCGATGAGCTGTTCGCCATGAGCGACCGGTTGATCGTGTTGCGCGAGGGGCGGATATCTGGATGCTTCGCACCTGACTCATTCCGCACCGATCTGGTTGGGCCTTGCATGGTCGGGGCCGATGCAGCGTGACCCAGCAAAAATGTCGAAGGCGCCCACCGCGGATTTGACGATGTTGCGGCAGCGCCTCCAGCGTGCGGCCGCCATCGCGCTTGCGGCCCTGGTTGTTTTCGGCCTCATCCTCGTCATCGACGGCAAGGATCCGCTGCGCGCCTATCACGACACCTTGGTCTACGTATTCGGCAACCGCTACGGCTTTTCCGAATTGCTGGTGCGGATGTCGCCGCTCATTCTGACCGCGGTCGCAGTCGCGCTGCCGAGCCGGCTTGGGCTGATCAATGTCGGCGGCGAAGGTCAGCTCTATATGGGCGGCTGGCTTGCGACTGCAGGCGCGCTCGGCTTCCCCGATCTGCCCGCCTGGTTGCTGCTGCCGCTGTTGACGATGTTGGGATTCCTCGGCGGCGCGCTATGGGCTTTGCTGCCGGCGCTGCTGCGGGTCGGCAAGATCGTCAACGAGACAATTTCGACCCTGCTGCTCAATTATGTCGCCCCACTGATCGTCAGTTACTTCATTTTTGGTCCATGGCGCAGCGAAGAAAGCTCCTCCTATCCGCAGTCGCCAGCTTTCGTCCCTGCGGCACGGCTGCCGACTCTTGACGGTACGCGGATCCATCTTGGCCTCGTCTACAGCGTCATCTGCGTCGTGCTCTATGGCTATGTGCTGGCGCGGACCCGATGGGGCCTCGACATGCGCGCGATTGGCGGCAATGCGGAAGCGAGCTTGCGCCTGGGCATCCCCGTCTCCGCCTATGTCATCGCCGCGATGATGATCGCCGGCGGCATTGCCGGCATCGCCGGCATGGTGGAGGTTTCGGCGATTCAAGGCCGGCTCGTGGCGCAGCTGTCGCCCGGCTACGGTTATATCGGCTTCCTCGTCGCCTGGCTCGCCGGCGGCAGCGCCACGGCGATTCTTCTGATGGCGTTCCTGTTCGCGGTGGTGAGTTCGACCGGTGATATTCTCCAGATCACGCAGGGCGTGCCCTCCGCAGTGATCAATATCCTGATCGCCGTCATTCTTTTCATTGTGCTCGGGCAGCGCCAAAGGCCGCGAGCTGCATCATGAGCCTCAGCCTCAACATGTCCTTGCTCGCAGCGGTGATCGCAAGCTCGATCCTTTCGGGGACGTCGCTGTTCTACGCCACGCTCGGCGAACTGGTCGGCGAGCGCGCCGGCATCGTCAATCTCGGCCTTGAAGGCTTGATGCTGATCGGCGCGTCGGCCGGCTTCGCCGTCACAGCTTCTTCGGGCGACGCTTATCTCGGGCTGATTGCTGCGGCACTCGCCGGATCAGCGGCCAATATGATCTTCGCCTATGTGGTGGTCGGGCGCCGTGCCAATCAGCTCGCCGCCGGACTTACGTTGATGTTCTTTGGTCTCGGCGCGAGCACATTGATCGGCCGCCCGTTCGTCGGTGAAGTCGTCGCCGGCCTGCCGCACTTCGGCTTTGGCGGCTTCGGCTCTTACGATCTTCTGGTCTGGCTCGCCCTGCCGAACGCGCTCGGCTTTTGGGCGCTTTTGTTCCGCACCCGCTGGGGACTTGCCTTGCGCGCGGTCGGCGAGGACCCCGCCGCCGCATTCGCTGCCGGGAAAAGCCCGAACCTCATCCGCTATCAGGCGCTGGCCATTGCGGGCGCACTCGGCGCCATCGGCGGTGCGCATCTTGCGCTCGCGCTCACCCATACCTGGGACGAAGGCATGACCGCCGGACGCGGTTTCATTGCCATCGCGCTCGTGATCTTCGCCAAATGGAATCCGCTCTGGGCACTGGTCGGAGCGCTGGTGTTCGGCGGCGCCGAGATCGCGCAGCTCGAACTGCAGGCGCGCGGCGCCGATGTCTCACCGTTCCTGATGAGCATGATTCCGTATCTGCTGACGCTGATCGTTCTGATCTTCTGGGGATTCAATCACCGCGCCGCCGCGCCCGCGGCACTCGGACGTAATTTCTTCGGCGTGGAATAGTCCACCCGACCGATCGAGGAGACCACCATGTCAAGGCTCCGTTACTACCTGTCACTGTGCTTGCTGCTGCTCGTCGGCGCGATGCCGGCGCATGCGGCGGGTCTGGTCGTCGGCGCAATCTATGTCGGATCGATCAACGACTATGGCTACAACCAATCCATGCACGAGGGATTGGTCGCCATGAAGGAGGCTGTTCCCGGCACCAAGCTGCTCGAAGCCGAGAACGTGCCGGAGACCGCCGAAGCCTCGCGCGTCATGGAAGGCATGATCCAGCAGGGCGCGAAGCTGATCTTCGCCACCAGTTTCGGCCATCAGCAGGCCGCGTTCGATCTCGCAAAGCAGCATCCTGACGTCGTGTTCGAACATGCCGGCGGCTGGATGCAGGCGGCGAATTTCGGCAACTTCTTCGCCGCGACACAGGCGGCCTGGTATCCGATGGGCGTCGCCGCCGGCAAGATGACCAAGAGCAACACGCTCGGTTTCGTCGCCGGCGTGCCGATCGGCTACGTCATCGGCAATATCAATGCTTTTGCGCTCGGCGCGCGTTCGGTCAATCCGAAAGCCGAAGTGCGCGTGGTGGCGATCGGCAGCTGGTCGGACAAGGCCAAGGAAGCAGCCGCCGCGGGCGCCTTGATCGATCAGGGCGCCGACGTCGTCACCATGCATGTCGACTCACCGGCCACCGTGATCCAGACGGCGGAAAGCCGCGGCGTCTATTCCATCGGTTTCCAGTCGCTCGCCGCCGAGAAGCTCGCGCCGAAGGGCTGGCTCACCGGGTTGGGATTCACCTGGGGCCCGTTCATGACCGAGACGGCGAAAAGCGTCATCGCCGGCACGTTCAAGCCGGCGATGGTGCGCGACGGTCTCGGCAAGATGATGGCTGTTGCGCCCTTCGGCTCCGCGGTGCCCGAGCCGGTGCGCGCGGTGGTCACCGCGTCCGCCGACAAGGTTGCAGCTGGCTTCAATCCGTTCACCGGTCCGATTGTCGACAATGCTGGGACCGTGCGCATCAAAGAAGGCGAGTCCTGGGGCGGTGACAAGATGGGCAATTTCGATTGGTACGTCGAAGGCGTCGTCGGCAAAGCCAAATAGTCAACGCGAGGTTATCAGGACCAACCGTCATGTCCAATGTCGCAACCGATTCATCGCAGTTGGCGCAATTCGTCCGCGAAGCCGCCGCCACGGCCGGGCTGGCGATCGCTCCGGAGGATTTTGCCGATGTGGTCACGCAATTCGCGGTGCTGGCGCGAGCGGCGGTGCCGCTGATGAAATTCAGTCTCCCCGAAGACGTTGTCGCTGCCGCTGTGTTCGTCCCGGACGACGTGAGCCAGCGATGACGCCTGAGCCGAAGCTCAGCGCGATCGCGGCCGGCGTGCGTTCGGGCGCGACCAGCGCACTGGATGTCACGCGGGCGACGCTCGCGCGCATCGAAGACGCCAATCCCACCCTCAACGCCTTTACCACGGTAACGACAGAACGCGCGCTCGCGGTGGCCGGGGCCGTAGACGCCAAGCGAGCGGCCAGGACGGATCCAGGCCCGCTCGCCGGCGTATCGTTCGCGGTCAAGAACCTGTTCGATCTGGAAGGACTGCCAACGATTGCCGGCTCGCGCATCGATGCCGCGCGCGCGCCGGCAAAGCGCGATGCAGTCTTAGTACGGAAGCTGATCGATGCCGGCGCCGTGCCGGTCGGTGCGCTCAACATGGACGAATACGCGTTCGGCTTCTCGACCGAGAACACGCATCACGGCGCCACCCGTAACCCGCATGATCCGTCGCGGATCGCCGGCGGCTCGTCCGGCGGATCAGGCGCCGCGGTCGCCGCATCATTGGTGCCGCTCGCGCTCGGCTCCGATACCAACGGATCGATCCGGGTGCCGGCGGCGCATTGTGGCGTGCTTGGTCTGCGGCCGACGCTCGGCCGCCTCAGCCGCGCCGGCATGCGGCTGTTTGCTCCGAGTCTCGATGTCGGCGGTCCGTTCGGGCGCAGCGTCGAGGATCTGGCGCTCGCCTATGACGTTTTGCAAGGGCCCGACCCCGAAGATCCGACCTGTTCCGGTCGCGCGGTCGAGCCGGTCATGCCGGTCTTGGATCGCGGTCACGACGGCATTCGCATCGCAGTCGCCATAGGACATTTTGCCAGCCAAGGCACGCCGGACGTTTTCGCTGCTGTCGGACAGGTTGCAAAGGCGCTCGGCGTCGAACGGCCGGTCGACGTGCCGGCAGCCGGCATTGCCCGCTGTGCAGCCATGATCATGACGTCGGCTGAGGGCGCCGAACTGCATCTCAGCGACCTCATCAGCAAAGCCGCTGAATTCGACCCGATGACGCGGGCGCGCTTTCTGGCCGGTACGCTGGTGCCAGGCGCCTGGTACGCGCATGCACAACGCTTCCGGCGCTGGTACTGCCGGCAGCTCGCCGAGTTGTTTCGCGAGGTCGACGTTATTCTCACGCCGGTGACGCCTTATCCGGCACATCCGATCGGTCAGGCCTTCATCGAACTCGGCGGACAGAAGCTTTCCGCGGCCGGCCACCTCGGCGTGTTCACGCAGCCCCTCTCCTTCGCCGGCCTTCCGGCTTTGGCGGCCCCGGTCGTTACAGCCGCCGAGACGGGTTCGCTGCCGCTCGCCGTGCAGATCGTCGCCGCGCCGTGGCGGGAAGATCTGATCTTCCGTGTTGCCGCGGCTGCCGAACGGGTCGGCGTTCTCGCCACGCCACCACCGCCAACCGTCAGGACGTGAATGGATGTTCGAGATCAACATTCCCGAAATTGTTGCCGAAGTCACCGAAGCCTTCACACGCTACGAGCGCGCTTTGGTCACGAACGATGTTGCGATGTTGGACAGCCTGTTCTGGGTGAGCCCGCATACGCTGCGGTTTGGCGTGACCGAGAATCTGTACGGCTACGACGCCATTGCCGAATTCCGCAAGGCGTCGCAGCCGATCGATCTGACGCGCCGGCTGATGAACACCGTAATCACCACTTACGGCTGCGACATGGCAACCGCGAATACCGAATTTCAGCGCGCCGGCTCGACCATAACCGGCCGGCAAAGTCACGTCTGGCTGCGCACAGGCGAGGGCTGGCGGATCGCCGCCGCGCATGTGAGCCTGCTGCGGCAGCCCGCAGCTCAGGTTGCGGGCTCTTCCTACGCCACAACTTACGAATGAATTTCCAGCCGTAGGTCATTGTTGAGCCCACGTTGCAACAAGAATTTCTTGAGCTCAATACGCAATGCGAGAAAAAGTCTCGACGGAAAATTTCAACTGTCCCTACTGCAGGGCTTCATATCTGGTCACGAGAGAAGAGGTTCCTGGCACTGACGAGAATCATTTCGTTTGTGTCAGTTGCGGCAAAGAACTCAGGAAATGGCGTGGCGCCTACATTCTGACCTTCAAGTTAATCACCGAACCGCGGCGGCTCCGCCGACACCCACGATCTGCTCGTCGATATGACGCGGACCATCCGGCGCACCTTCAAGCACGTGGCGCGGCACCAGAAAGGCGTTCAGGATCCGCTGCACACGCTTTCGCTCGGCAGCTGTCGCGACCTCGCGATGTTGATGATCGCGGGCGCTTCGCTCACGCGGCATTGCCGCGCGCTTCGTCTCGGGATACGTGCATCTCGCGCAAGATGATGACGATGACGAACTGACTGGAGGCAACACCCATTCGTGAGTTCAAGCCTACATTACCGGTCCAAGCTGGGTCGATTTCGATCCGTCGAGCGGCGTCGTCGGAAATCAGAATCTCGTCCGT